>ENA-OYZJ01000008-OYZJ01000008.1-human-gut-metagenome-genome-assembly--contig:-NODE-8-length-182489-cov-21.391791_pt1 | contig 182489 bp, 154 predicted proteins | sample MGYA00243290_ERZ653475 | MGnify/ENA primary metagenome ERZ653475 (study PRJEB26926, sample SAMN06165003) | human gut metagenome | biome: ENVO:00009003; feature: ENVO:2100002; material: ENVO:00002003... | reverse complement strand
ATCCCAGACAGCCAATCTTTTTGTTAACCTTAAATCTAATACTATGAAAAACACATTGCAAATATACAGAGTTTTGTGATATCTGCAAATAAATCGGGCTAAATGGCTTGATTTATAACATTGATTAAATAATTGAATGTTTGATTCAATGTTTATTAAGGTTCTGGAGGGCGGAAGCGTGTCTTCTTAGCTATTTAGGAATCTGTAAGGTATCCAGTACGTTGGGGGAATTTACCTCTTCCATTAGGTGAATTCCCCTAAACAAGTAGGAATTTTCAATTTCATAAGGAGAATTCATTCCTTACTTTTGTAATATCGAAAGATAAATGATAGGATTAATAAAGGAACCATTAAAAATAAAGGAATATGAAAACGAACGCATTTAGATACTTAGGACTGGCTTTAATGGCTGTGTTAACGTTGAGTCTGACTTCTTGTGAAGTAGAAATCGATAGTTTTTATGATGATGATAATATCGGTGGTGGTTACTATAATCGTTCTTCTGATTTATGTAGCCGTACATGGGTGAGTTTTTATCGGGATGTGGACGGTAACCGTTGCCGTCAGGAACTCGACTTTTATTTGGACCGGACAGGCGTTGATTTTATTCGGGTGGAATATCCTAATGGACATGTGGAGACATTCGAATATTATTTCCGTTGGAACTGGGAGAATTATGCACAGACTTCCATTCGCATGGATTACGGTCGCAATGATGTATCTTACCTGGATGATGTATACATCGGAGGAAATCGATTGAGCGGTTATCTGGATGGTCGGAATAATTTCGTAGAATATACAGGTAGGTGAGATAACAGCCGGCAGATGGAAAGTGCCGGCAAATGAAAAGAAAATGATGATTACACAAAAGATGACAGGTAGAGAGATTTCGGATAACGACAGGTAGAAAGATACCACATGGAATAGGTTGAAAAGGTAAAAAGCGATAGGTGGAGGTGACAGGTAAAAAGATTGCGGATAACAAACAGATAATTTAAATGATAACATATAAGATTTCAGGATATTAAGAATTTAGAGAAGAGATAGGGCGCGAAATGAAAGCTTAAAAGTTTTGAATGGGACTAAATAGTTTTTATCTTTGCGCCCTATTAGTATGTTTAATTCATGGAGTGGTTATATAATCTGTTTCTCGAACATTCTGCCTTACAGGCAGTTGTGGTGCTTTCACTGATTTCTGCGATTGGGCTGGGGCTGGGAAGAGTGCATTTCTGGGGAGTATCTCTGGGAGTCACTTTTGTTTTTTTTGCAGGTATCCTTGCCGGGCACTTCGGGCTTTCGGTTGATCCACAGATGCTGAATTATGCAGAAAGTTTCGGACTGGTTATTTTCGTATATTCACTGGGACTTCAGGTAGGGCCCGGTTTCTTCAGTTCTTTCCGGAAAGGAGGGGTGACGCTGAATATGTTGGCGTTGGCCGTAGTTCTGTTGGGTACTTTGCTGACTGTTGTTGCCAGTTATGCGACAGGTGTGTCGCTTCCTGATATGGTGGGTATCCTTTGCGGAGCCACGACTAATACTCCTGCCTTGGGAGCTGCGCAGCAGACACTTAAACAGATGGGCATAGAAAGCAGTACTCCGGCTTTGGGGTGTGCGGTAGCCTATCCGATGGGAGTGATCGGTGTGATTCTTGCCGTACTGCTGATTCGTAAATTCCTGGTTCATAAAGAAGACTTGGAGATTAAAGAAAAGGATGATGCCAACAAAACCTTTATCGCAGCGTTTCAAGTACATAACCCCGCTATTTTTAATAAAAGTATCAAGGATATAGCTCAGATGAGTTATCCGAAATTTGTGATTTCCCGTTTGTGGCGTGACGGTCATGTCAGTATTCCTACCTCCGACAAGGTGTTGAAGGAAGGCGACCGCCTGTTGGTGATCACAGCGGAAAAGAATGTCCTGGCTCTGACAGTACTTTTCGGTGAACAGGAAGAAAATACGGACTGGAACAAGGAAGATATAGACTGGAATGCAATTGACAGCGAATTGATCTCGCAGCGTATCGTCGTAACCCGCCCCGAACTGAATGGAAAGAAACTTGGCTCATTGAGACTAAGAAACCATTATGGAATCAATATCAGCCGTGTGTACCGTTCGGGTGTGCAACTACTTGCCACTCCGGAACTGATTCTCCAGCTGGGCGACCGCTTGACAGTAGTAGGTGAAGCAGCAGCCATTCAGAATGTAGAAAAAGTATTGGGAAATGCAGTGAAAAGTCTGAAAGAACCTAATCTTGTTGTCATATTTATAGGCATCGTATTGGGATTGGCATTGGGAGCGATCCCGTTCTCCATACCGGGAATCAGTACCCCCGTGAAGCTGGGGCTGGCAGGCGGACCGATTATCGTGGGTATCCTACTGGGAACTTTCGGCCCACGGATACACATGATCACTTACACTACCCGCAGCGCCAATCTGATGCTGCGCGCGTTGGGGCTTTCCATGTATCTAGCCTGTCTTGGTCTGGATGCCGGTGCCCATTTCTTCGATACTGTCTTCCGTCCGGAAGGATTGCTTTGGATAGCTTTGGGAGCCGGTCTGACAATTATCCCGACGGTCCTGGTCGGCTTTGTCGCTTTCAAGATTATGAAGATAGACTTCGGCAGTGTATCCGGTATGTTGTGCGGCAGTATGGCGAATCCGATGGCGCTGAATTATGCCAACGATACGATACCGGGTGACAATCCTTCCGTCGCTTATGCTACAGTATATCCGTTGTGTATGTTTCTGCGTGTGATCATTGCGCAGGTGCTGTTGATGTTTTTATTGGGCTGACGATGAACATTAAAGGCTGTAATTTGTAATAAGTAGATGATAAATCGTTATATTTATAGCGATAAACGATAAGTCGATAAATAGCATATTGTAAATAGTAAAATAGTACATATAATGACTGCTCAAAGTAATATAACTCCTGAAAGCATAGTTGGCGATCTCCGCTACTTGCAGTTGCTTTCCCAGAGTTTTCCTACTATTGCCGATGCAAGTACGGAAATTATTAATCTGGAGGCTATCCTGAATCTGCCTAAAGGAACGGAGCATTTCTTGACAGACATACACGGTGAATACGAAGCCTTCCAACATGTGTTAAAGAATGCTTCGGGTGCGGTAAAACGCAAAGTGAACGAGATTTTCGGCAATACCCTGCGCGAAGCGGAGAAGAAAGAACTCTGCACGTTGATCTATTATCCGGAAGAGAAAATTCAGCTGGTAAAAGCCCGCGAGAAGGATCTGGACGACTGGTATCTGATCACTCTGAACCAGTTGGTGAAGGTTTGTCAGAATGTATCTTCCAAATATACCCGTTCCAAAGTTCGAAAATCCTTGCCCGCAGAGTTCTCTTACATCATTCAGGAATTACTGCACGAAACGTCTGTCGAGCCGAATAAGCACGCATATATCAATGTCATCATCAGCACTATAATCTCTACCAAGCGGGCGGATGACTTTATTATAGCCATGTGTAATCTGATTCAGCGTCTGACTATTGATTCTCTTCATATTGTGGGTGATATATACGACCGTGGTCCCGGAGCGCACATCATCATGGATACTTTGTGCAATTACCACAACTTCGACATCCAATGGGGCAACCACGATATCCTGTGGATGGGAGCCGCTTCCGGCAATGACAGTTGTATAGCCAACGTGATCCGTATGTCCATGCGCTACGGCAATCTGGGTACTCTTGAAGACGGTTATGGAATCAATCTGCTTCCTTTGGCAACTTTCGCCATGGATACTTATGCCGATGATCCGTGTACCATCTTTATGCCGAAGATGAATTTTGCCGACACCAATTACAATGAGAAGACTTTGCGTCTGATCACCCAGATGCACAAGGCGATTACGATCATCCAGTTTAAGCTGGAAGCTGAAATAATAGACCGTCGTCCGGAATTCGGGATGAGTAACCGCAAGCTGTTGGAGAAGATCGATTTTGAGCGTGGAGTTTTTGTGTATGAAGGCAAAGAATATGCCCTGCGTGACACAAACTTCCCGACCGTAGACCCTGCCGATCCTTATCGACTGACCGACGAAGAACGGGAACTTGTGGAAAAGATTCACTATTCGTTTATGAATAGCGAGAAGTTGAAGAAGCACATGCGTTGCCTGTTTACGTATGGCGGAATGTATCTGGTTTCCAATTCCAATCTTCTTTATCATGCTTCGGTACCTTTGAATGAGGATGGCAGTTTCAAGCATGTCAAGATACGTGGCAAGGAGTATTGGGGACGTAAGTTGCTCGATAAGGCCGATCAGCTGATTCGTACTGCATACTTTGACGAAGAAGGAGAGGATGATAAAGAATTTGCGATGGACTATATCTGGTATATGTGGTGTGGTCCGGAAGCTCCTCTGTTTGATAAGGATAAGATGGCGACTTTCGAACGCTATTTTCTGGAAGACAAGGAGATACAAAAGGAAAAGAAGGGATATTACTACACGCTTCGCAATCGTGAAGATATCTGCGATCAGATATTAGATGAGTTCGGGGCATTGGGACCTCATTCTCATATCATCAATGGTCATGTGCCTGTAAAGACTATTCAAGGAGAACAGCCGATGAAGGCAAATGGCAAATTGTTCGTTATTGACGGAGGATTTTCCAAAGCCTATCAGCCGGAGACGGGAATTGCGGGCTATACGCTTGTTTACCATTCTCACGGGATGCAGTTGGTGCAGCACGAGCCGTTCCAGTCCAGGCAGAAAGCCATTGAAGAAGGGTTGGATATCAAGTCAACCAACTTTGTACTGGAGTTCAATTCGCAACGGATGATGGTGAAAGACACCGATAAAGGGAAGGAACTTGTGACGCAGATTCAGGATTTGAAGAAGTTGCTTGTGGCTTATCGCATCGGGTTGATTAAAGAGAAAGTATAAATAAGTAATAGGTAATAAGTATTAGGTATTAACCGTAGCTGCCATTTAGAGACGCATCTGTCTGTCATTCAGACGACTGTAAGGAGGAAGAATCTCTTCTTTGTGACTACAAAAGAGGAGATCCTTCGACAAGCTCAGGATGACAGATACTTATGCTCGTCATTATCGAATTGTTTCACTTTGATAAAGTGATGAAAACTTTGAATGACAGATAGATATACCTCTAAATGATAGCTACGGTTAATACCTAATACTTATTACCTAATACTTAATACTTAATTACCTATTACTTATTAATCAGCCTTAGAAGAGGACAATGCCCGCTTCTATGATCGCTCCTTTATCGAAATTACCGGATTTGTTGTAATACCGTGTCAGTCCGTAACCGCCGGTGGCAAAGATGCCGAATTTCTTGCTGATCTGATATTCCAGATTCGCCCGTGCCTGCAATCCATAAAGGCGTCGGGGAATCACTTCACCCTTGTTGGAGCACGTTTCTATATGCTGGAATCCGAGGTCACCGCTAATAGACAAACCTTTGTAAACAGGCACTGCCAGTCCGGCACGGTAAGACGTGCTGATAGAAAACTTATCGTTCAGATTCTGATCGAATGCACCTACTCCCAAGATCGTATAAAACAGTTGGTTCTTGAAACGCACTCCTATGTTGGCGGGCGTGACGTTACCGCCATATACCATCATTTGTATTCTTGTATCGGGATTCGTGTTCACGAGGCCGAGTTGTAATCCTTTCATATCTTCCCTGTAGTAATTGACCAGACCGATCTGAAAGCCATGAGCCTTCGTCGCATAGTTGCATAACCCGATCTGTGCGCCATTCAGGTCTTTTGCGGTGATATTGGCGATACCGGCAATCTGCAGACCGTTCATGTTTTCGCCTACCACATTCAAGAGTCCGGAAGTCATCATACCGTTGAAACTCTGTCCCGTGATATTTGACACGCCGGAAAACTGAAATCCCGAAGCCATGTTTCCCGTCACATTCATCAGACCGCTTATCATTACTCCCGAGTTGTTGTCCCCACCGATGCCGGTAAGTCCCGAAATAATGACCCCCTTTGAGCCGTCGCCTGTGATATTCACCAGTCCGGCGGCGGAAAGCCCTACGGTGTTGTTTCCGCTGATATTGCTGACACCCGCTATCTGAACACCCCGCATCGTACCACCGGCAAGATTGGCTAATCCTGTGATCTGTACTCCGTTCATATCTCCATGAATGACGCTTCCCAGCGCGTTGATGCCAACGCCGTTGAGACGGTTCAGCGTAGACAGCAGACCGAGGTTTACATAAGTCGTCTGAGTGCTGTCATACGGCTGTGTGCAGATGTCTTTCCAGAAGGAAAGGTTGATGCCCGCACTCTTGTTCTGTGCCGGCAAACAAACGGCAGCCATCAGAACAGCTGCCGTGAATATTGTCTTTATTATCTTCATCTTTATTATAACTCTTTTTTTCAGTTTAGGTTCACAGAGTATTCCCTTAATCCTTCACTTCCTTTATCCTTTCGCTTCCTGATACAGATAGCGTTTGATGCTCTTTTTCGGGGTCTTTTCAAATTCTTCGGGATATATCTTCATTTTTAGTATTTGGCTGTATGCCGGTAACATGGCGTTCAGTGCTACGCGGTTTTCTTCCATTACCCGTTCGATGTCCTCATTCTTCAGACCATGGGCGAATGCTTCGTCAAAGTCCGGATAAACCAGTCCGACGAGTTTCTCGTTCTGCTGTACGATGATGCTTTCCGATACGTATGGCAGGTTGTTCAGTTTATCTTCGATTTCTTCGGGGTAGATGTTCTGTCCGCTGGCGCTGAGCAACAGGTTCTTGCTGCGTCCCTTGATGGTGATATTTCCTTCGGCGTCCATCAAGGCGAGGTCGCCTGTGTGCAGCCAGCCGTCTTTGTCGATCACTGCTTCTGTCGCTTCATTGTTCTTATAATATCCCAGCATCACGTTAGGGCCTTTGCAGACGATTTCGCCAACGATATTCTCCGGATCGGAAGACAGTACCCGTACGTCCATACGTGGCGCGGCTTTTCCGCACGAGCCTAGTTTGAATCTTGTCCAGTCTTCGTAGCAGATGATCGGACCGCATTCTGTCATGCCGTATCCTACCGTATAAGGGAAGTCTATCATTTTAAGGAATTGTTCTACTTCCTGATTGAAGGCTGCTCCACCTACGATGATTTCTCTGAAATTTCCACCGAACGCTTTGATCATTTCTTCGCGTATGGTTGCTTTTATCTTGTCGTTGATGATGGGTACTTTGAGTAAGATTTTCATGGTCGGCGTTTCCAGTTTCGGTAGTACGCTCTTCTTGATAATCTTTTCGATGATGAGCGGAACGGCAACGATGAGATTCGGTTTTACTTCTTCGAATGCCTGGAAGATAATTTTCGGACTTGGCATACGGGTGAGGAAGTAGATGTGGCAGCCGACGGAGAACTCATAGAGGAACTCGAAGGCCAGTCCGTACATATGTGCCATAGGAAGCATGGAGACGATCTTGTCTCCGGCTTTCAGTTCGAGCACTTCATACGCGAACTTGGTGTTCGACCAGAGGCTACGGTAGGGGAGCATGACTCCTTTTGAGTAGCTCGTTGTGCCGGACGTGTAGTTGATTACTGCCAGTTCTTCGGGTTCATCCTTATGGTATTCGATGTGTTCTTTGCGGAAGTTCTTCGGGTATTTCTTGCCGAACATTTCGTTCAGATGTTCACGTGCGTGCGTCAGTCGTTCGCTGCGTGATACCAGTAAGGTGAAGTCGTTCATCATCAGAATACCTTCCAGCAGGGGCATTGCCGATTCGTTGAGGTTTTCCCACACCATGTCTCCTACAAATAGTAATTTGGCTTCGGAGTGGTTGACGATGTTGTGCACATTGTCCGCCTTGAACTCGTGAAGGATGGGGACGATGACTGCTCCATACGTCAGTGTGGCGAGGAAAGTGACTCCCCAATGGGAACTGTTTCGGCCGCAAACGGCGATTTTGTCTCCCTTGCGGATTCCGCTTTCTTCAAAGATGATATGGAGTTTTTCGATTTTTCGAGCAACGTCTTTATACTGAAGGGTGGCTCCCTTATAATCTGTCAGGGCGTCTAAGTCCCAATTGTTCTTGATACTATTTTCAATGTAAGCTATAAAACTCTTTTCCATTGTTTTTGCACATTTGGTATTAAATTGTGCAAATATAGTAATTAAATTAAGAATGAAGAATTAAGAATGAAGAATTTTTGGAAATGGGGAGTCTTGGGGTAATAAGGGACTAAGATGTGGAAGTATGGGAAAAGTGTTGGGAAGTATAGGGGAAGGAGTTGTGCCACGCCTTTGGCACAAGTGTTTCCGGCCTGTGGCACGATTGTTCCTTACAGATGACATTACTGTTCTCTCTATAAGAAAGGGAAGTTATCAATGCTTGTTAGGGCCGATAAGAATGCATGGTAATGTCATTAACAATGCTTGTTAAGACAGTCCACAATGCATGTCGCAGTCATTAACATGGATTAATCCGAAAAACCGGTTGTTTTCAGTCTGTTTCTTTCTAATTCAGCCCCAATGCGGATAGTTCTTTTTGAATTTATTTCAAGTACCATTCGTACATTCTCCGTACTCCTTCCTCTATTTCTATTTTGTGATGCCATCCCAAAGAGTGTAGTTTGGACGGATCGGTCAGTTTGCGCATAGTGCCGTCCGGTTTGCTGCTGTCGAAGGTTAGTTTGCCTTGATAGCCTACCGTTTCTACAATTCGTTCGGCGAGTTGGCGGATGGTGATTTCCTTTCCCGTTCCGATGTTGATATGGCAGTTGCGGATATCCTTGTCACCTTCTTTGTAGGTATCTTTGAAGTTCACGTGTTCCATTACGAATACACTGGCGTCGGCCATTTCTTCGCTCCAGAGAAACTCGCGCAGGGGAGTTCCCGTGCCCCACAGAGTCACTTCCGTTTCGCTGATACCGTATTTGCGGAGGATATTCAGAATGTCCGCCTTGGGGCTGTCGCCATTGACACCTTCTACAGGACGTTGATTCATGTCTTTGCGGACAGCTTCCCAGTCTCCTTCCTTCAGACAGTGCGCAAGATGAATCTTACGGATCATGGCAGGCAGGACATGACTGCGTTCCAAGTCAAAATTATCATTCGGACCGTATAAGTTGGTCGGCATCACGGCGATGTAATTCGTGCCGTATTGCAGGTTGAAGCTCTCGCACATTTTCAGTCCGGCGATCTTGGCGATGGCGTATGGCTCATTTGTGTATTCCAGTGGTGAAGTCAGCAGGACTTCTTCTTTCATCGGCTGTTCGGCGTCACGCGGATAGATGCAGGTGCTGCCCAGAAACAGCAGTTTCCGGACGTTATGACGGAAACTTTCACCGATGACGTTCTGCTGTATTTGCAGGTTCTTATAAATGAAGTCGGCACGATAAATACTGTTTGCCATGATGCCGCCTACGAATGCAGCAGCCAGAAATACATACTCCGGTTGCTCTTCGTCGAAAAAACGGCGGACAGCTACACCGTCGAGCAAATCCAGTTCTTGATGCGTACGCCCGATCAGATTGGTATATCCCTTATCCTGTAAATTCTTCCAGATAGCAGAACCCACCAAACCGTGATGCCCTGCTACATAGATTTTAGCATTCTTTTCCATGATTAAGTATCATATATGAACACGGATTACTCCGGTTATGCGCATCTTCTGTAAAAAAAAGAAGATCGTTTAATCGGCGTAATCCGCATTCGGTTTGAGGTCTGTTAGTGCTTGGTAGCGATCATTCTTTTTACTTTCTCCATGTCATGGCGCACCATGATGCTTACCAGTTCTCCGAACGATGTCTTCCTTGGGTTCCATCCCAGCAATGTCCGGGCTTTGGTAGGGTCTCCTAACAGTTGTTCCACTTCTGCCGGACGGAAATATTTGGGATCAACCTCTACCAATACTTTTCCGGTAGCCACGTCGATACCCTTTTCGTCCACGCCTTCGCCTTCCCAACGAAGTTCGATGCCTGCCTCCTTGAATGCCAGTGTGGCAAATTCGCGTACGGTGTGCATCTCTCCGGTGGCGATTACGAAATCTTCCGGAACGTCATGCTGAAGAATCAGCCACATACATTCCACGTAATCTTTCGCATACCCCCAGTCACGGCGGGCATCCAGATTACCTAAATACAGCTTGTCCTGCTCGCCTTGCGCGATACGTGCGGCAGCGAGAGAAATCTTGCGGGTAACGAATGTTTCGCCACGACGTTCACTTTCGTGATTGAACAAGATGCCGTTAACGGCAAACATGCCATAGCTTTCGCGGTAGTTCTTGGTGATCCAGAAGCCGTATTGCTTTGCCACTCCGTAGGGAGAACGGGGATAGAACGGAGTCGTCTCCTTCTGCGGAACTTCCTGCACCTTACCGAAGAGCTCGGAGGTGGAAGCCTGATATATCCTTGTTTTCGTTTCCAGTCCCAGGATGCGTACGGCTTCGAGCATACGCAGTGTGCCGATAGCATCCGCTTCGGCAGTATATTCGGGCACGTCGAACGATACCTTCACATGACTCTGTGCTGCCAGATTGTAGATTTCATCCGGTTGCACCTGCTGTATGATGCGGATCAGTGAGCTGGAGTCCGTCATATCGCCGTAGTGCAGGTTGATGGTACGTTTTTGTTTCATGTCGCGTACCCATTCGTCAAAGTACAAATGCTCGATACGTCCGGTATTGAATGAGGAAGAACGACGGAGGATACCGTGTACTTCGTAACCTTTTTGCAAGAGAAATTCGGCAAGATAAGAACCATCCTGTCCGGTGATGCCTGATATAAGGGCTGTTTTCATATTCCTTTATTTTTTATTTGAAAATACGGGGGACAAATTTCGTTATTTTATGCTGTATATGCAAACCAAGTCTGTTTTATTTTCCCGTTCCTTTTCCCATTACTTTGTCTATGATCAACGCGATGGCTCCGTCGCCCGTCACGTTGCAGGCAGTCCCGAAACTGTCCATGGCGATGTAGAGTGCGATCATCAGTGCCTGTGCCGACTCGTCGAAGCCGAGCATCGATTGCAGGATACCGAGTGCCGCCATGATGGCTCCTCCCGGAACGCCCGGTGCGGCTACCATCGTGATGCCCAGCATAAAGATGAATCCGGCAAACAGCGGGAAGTCGAACGGCATTCCTTGCATCATCATCAGTGCCAGTGCGCAGGCCACGATTTTCAGCGTGCTGCCGGACAGGTGAATGGTGGCGCAGAGCGGAATCACAAATCCTGCAATGTCGGCGGATACTCCGTTCTTCTTCGTCTGCTCCAGCGTCACCGGAATGGTGGCGGCGGACGATTGCGTGCCCAATGCGGTGAAATAGGCCGGCATCATCCTGCCCAGCAACCGGAACGGATTTTTACGGACGAAGAGTGCTGCAATGGAATACTGAAAGACGAGCAGGAAGATATGTAACAGAAAGATAACTCCGATGATTTTGATAAAGACCATCAGAATGGCATATACTTGTCCGGAATGAGTCATATTCAGGAAAATGCCGAAGATGTAAAGCGGCAGTAAAGGCAGGATGACCGCACTGATCATGCGTACGATGATTTCCTGAAAATCCCGTGCTACACTCTTCAGAGCATCGCTGTGCAGTGCCGCCAGTCCCAATCCCAGTGTGAAGGCAAGGATCAATGCCGTCATGACATTCATCAGCGGAGGGATGGATACGGAGAAGTAGGGGAGAATGCCGTGCGCTTCGCTGACTTCTTCGAGCGGCGCGCCCACTTCGATGAGCGAGGGGAACACGGTGACACCGGTGAAGTAGGACAGGAAGCCGGAGAAGAGCGTTGCGCCGTAAGCGATGAGGGCGGTGACAAGCAGCATCTTTCCCGCACCTTTGCCGATGTCGGCAATGGCTACGGTGACCAGTCCGACGATAATGAGCGGGATGGAGAAGTTAAGAAATTCACTGAAAATTCCGTTGAACGTAACGAATATTCGCACCAACGGAGCCGGAAAAATAGTGCCAATGGCAATACCCAAGATGATAGCAATAATGATGCGTGGCAGCAGGCCGATCTTGATCTTCTTCATTCTGATAGTTATTTGTTGACCACAAAAATAGTATTTTAATCCAAAACTAGCGAACAAATGTGCTTTTCAAGTGTTTCTTACATAAACAATATTTTAAAATATATAAGATATGGCAAATCAGAATAAAACAGATATCGGGTTGATCGGTCTGGCAGTGATGGGTGAGAACCTTGCTTTGAATATGGAAAGCAAGGGCTGGCACGTCTCTGTTTATAATCGTACTGTCCCCGGAGTGGAAGAAGGAGTAGTAGACCGCTTTATGAATGGTCGTGCTAAAGGTAAAAACATTGAAGGTTTTACAGATATAAAGGCTTTTGTGGAATCAATCGCCACCCCTCGCAAGATTATGATGATGGTACGTGCCGGCAGTCCGGTAGACGAACTGATGGATCAGCTTTTCCCTTTGCTTTCTCCCGGAGATATTCTGATTGACGGTGGTAATTCTAATTACGAAGATACCAATCGCCGTGTAAAATTAGCTGAATCGAAAGGCTTCTTGTTTGTAGGAAGCGGAGTGTCGGGCGGTGAGGAAGGTGCGTTGAACGGTGCTTCCATCATGCCCGGAGGATCGGAGAAAGCGTGGCCGGAAGTGAAGCCTGTCTTGCAGAGCATTGCTGCGAAAGCGCCGGACGGAACTCCCTGTTGCCAGTGGGTAGGCCCTGCCGGATCGGGACATTTTGTGAAGATGATTCACAACGGTATCGAATACGGTGATATGCAGTTGATTGCCGAGGCTTACTGGGTGATGAAGAATCTCATTGATCTGACGAACGAGGAGATGGCGGACGTTTTTGCCCGTTGGAATGAAGGGAAGTTGCGCAGTTATCTGATTGAGATTACTTCTAATATTTTGCGTCACAAGGATAAATCCGGTGGGTATCTGATCGATAAGATTCTCGATGCTGCCGGACAGAAGGGGACGGGAAAGTGGTCTGTCATCAATGCGATGGAGTTGGGGATGCCGTTGGGCCTGATTGCCACGGCGGTGTTCGAACGCAGTCTCTCGGCTCAGAAGGAGTTGCGTCATCTGGCTTCCAAGCAGTTCTTGTGCAAGCATACATTGCCTGTATATAATAAGGCGGAATTGGTGAAGGAGATATTTTCTGCGCTTTACGCTTCCAAGCTGGTGTCGTATGCGCAGGGCTTTGCTGTGTTGCAGCGGGCTTCTGATGCTTTCGGATGGAATCTGGACTTGGCTTCCATTGCCCGTATGTGGCGTGGGGGATGTATCATCCGCAGTATTTTCCTGAATGATATAGCTGCTGCTTTTGAGGCGGCGGATAAGCCGAAGCATTTGTTGCTGGCTCCTTACTTCCGTGAGGAAATCAAGTCTTTGCTCCCCGGATGGAAGAATCTGGTGGCGGAGGCGATGAAGGAGGAATTGCCTGTTCCGGCTTTCTCTTCGGCTTTGAATTATTTTTATTCGCTGACTTCTGACAATTTACCTGCTAATCTGGTGCAGGCGCAACGTGATTATTTCGGTGCGCATACGTTTGAGAGGAAGGATGAGTTGCGCGGACAGTTCTTTCATGAGAATTGGACGGGACACGGAGGGGAGACGAAGTCGGGGACTTATAATGTCTGAGTACTTTTCTTTTGCCTTGATGCAAAAGAAAGGTACCAAAAGAAAAAATCAAGGCTGCACCTACGGAGCTACTCTGGCCGCATCTCCGGCTAAAGGGCAGGAACTCGCTCCGCTCAAACAGCCTGCCCTTCTTCACGCCGGAGATACAGCCTCCGCTTGACGCTCCTTCGGTGAGGCCGGGAGACCGTTCGGATGGTAAGTTGTAGGTGGGGGTAGTAGTGGGTGTGTGGGTGATTATGCGTTAGGGCGGTTGGTTGAGATTGGTCGGTTTGTCGGTTGGTTGAGGCTGGTCGGTTTAGGTGCGGTGATGGATGGATAAAAGGTAAAAAGTTAAAAATACGACGATGGATAAATTTGCAATGATTATTTTGGGTGCTTCGGGCGACTTGACTAAACGCAAGTTGATGCCCGCATTGTACTCTCTGTATCGGGATAAACGGCTGACGGGGAGTTTTACTGTTCTGGGAATTGGGCGTACTGTCTATTCTGATGAAGATTACCGTTCATATATACTTGGGGAGTTGCAGCAGTTTGTAAAGGCTGAAGAGCAGAATTTGGAGCTGATGTCTTCTTTTGTGTCTCATTTGTATTATTTGCCGATGGATCCTGCGAAAGTGGAGGGATATTCGCAGTTGCGGGAGCGTTTGGTAGAGCTTACGAAGGAGGTCGATCCGGATAATTTGTTGTTCTATCTGGCTACTCCGCCTTCGCTGTATGGGGTGGTGCCTTTGCATTTGAAGGCGGCCGGGCTGAATACTCCTCATTCTCGTATTATTGTTGAGAAGCCATTCGGGTATGATCTGGAGTCGGCGCTTGAGTTGAATAAGATTTACTCTTCTGTGTTTGATGAGCATCAGATTTATCGTATCGATCATTTTTTGGGCAAGGAGACGGCGCAGAATGTGCTTGCTTTCCGTTTCGCCAATGGTATTTTTGAGCCGTTATGGAATCGTAATTATATTGATTATGTGGAGATTACTGCTGTAGAGAATCTGGGTATTGAGCAGCGTGGAGGTTTTTACGAGACGGCGGGGGCTTTGCGGGATATGGTGCAGAATCACCTGATTCAGCTCGTAGCTCTTACGGCTATGGAGCCGCCGGCGGTATTCAATGCGGATAATTTCCGGAATGAGGTAGTGAAGGTTTATGAGTCGCTGACTCCGCTTACGGAGACGGACTTGAATGAACATATCGTTCGCGGACAATATACGGCTTCGGGCAATAAGAAGGGGTATCGTGAGGAAAAGGGAGTGGCTCCCGACTCGCGTACGGAGACTTATATTGCGATGAAGCTGGGCATCAGTAACTGGCGTTGGAGCGGGGTACCGTTCTACATCCGTACCGGTAAGCAGATGCCGACGAAGGTGACGGAGATTGTCGTTCACTTCCGCGAGACGCCCCATCAGATGTTCCGCTGTTCCGGTGGTAATTGTCCGAGGGCTAATAAGTTGATCCTTCGTTTGCAACCAAACGAGGGTATTGTGCTGAAGATCGGAATGAAGGTTCCGGGTGCAGGTTTCGAAGTCCGTCAGGTGACGATGGATTTCAGTTACGCACAGTTGGGCGGCGTGCCGAGTGGTGACGCTTATGCCCGTCTGATTGACGACTGCATTCAGGGAGATCCGACCTTATTTACTCGAAGTGATGCTGTAGAGGCTTCCTGGAACTTCTTTGATCCGGTCTTACGTTATTGGAAAGATAATCCGGACGCACCTTTGTACGGCTATCCGGCAGGTACGTGGGGACCTCTCGAAAGTGAAGCTATGATGCACGAGCATGGGGCAGACTGGACCAATCCGTGTAAGAATTTAACAAATACAGACCAATATTGCGAACTATGAAACTATCTGTTTTCCCGTCGTCTATGGAGACAGCCCGTTCGTTGATATTCCACCTGGTGGATATCATGAATGCTGAACCGGACAAAACGTTCAACATAGCAGTGAGTGGTGGCAGCACTCCCGCCTTGATGTTTGATTTATGGGCAAATGAATACGCTGATATTACTCCTTGGAAGCGTATGAAACTTTATTGGGTAGACGAACGTTGCGTTCCTCCCGAAGATTCTGATAGTAATTATGGAATGATGCGTTCCCTGCTTTTGGGGATAGTGCCCATTCCTTACGAAAATGTATACCGCATTCGCGGTGAAGAGAAACCGGCAAAAGAAGCAGCCCGCTATTCCGAACTTGTCAGCCGGCAGGTGCCCAAGAAGAATGGCTGGCCCGAATTTGACATTGTGCTGTTGGGAGCGGGAGATGACGGACATACTTCCTCTATCTTCCCCGGACAGGAGGCTTTGCTCTCTTCCGACCAGATTTATGTGACCAGCACTCATCCCCGTAACGGACAGAAACGCATTGCAATGACCGGATTCCCGATTCTGACTGCCCGCCTTGTTATTTTTCTGATTACCGGAAAAGCGAAGGCGGAAGTGGTGGAAGAAATCTGTCACTCGGGAGATACGGGACCGGCGGCTTATATAGCGCATCATGCGGAGAATGTCGAACTCTTTATGGATGCCGGAGCCGCGATGTATGTGCGGAATGACTGAAAAGAGAGAGTAACATTGGAGAAGAGAGAAGCTCACGGGGTCGAAGCCGGGAGCTTCTTGACTATGTAGCCATTCGGCTTTGATTCGGTTTTATCACCGGATATATCTTATGGGCGAAACTAAAAAACTAAAATTAAAAGAATATGAATCCATTTCAAAATTCGTTCGGCGGTCATATCCCACAGGATGTGGCCGGAAAACAGGGAGAGAATGTAATATTTATAGTCTATAACCTGACAGATTCCCCCGATACGGTTGATAAAGTAAAGGATGTATGTGCCAATTTCTCGGCAATGATCCGTAGTATGCGCAATCGTTTTCCTGATATGCAATTCAGTTGCACGATGGGATTCGGGGCTGATGCGTGGACGCGGCTTTTCCCCGATAAGGGTAAACCGAAAGAGCTGAGTACTTTCTCCGAGATAAAAGGGGAGAAGTATACAGCTGTTTCTACTCCCGGTGATTTGTTGTTCCATATTCGGGCGAAGCAGATGGGGCTGTGTTTCGAGTTTGCTTCTATCCTTGATGAGAAGCTTAAAGGGGCTGTGGTGTCTGTTGATGAGACGCATGGATTCCGCTATATGGATGGTAAGGCGATTATCGGCTTTGTGGACGGTACGGAGAATCCTGCTGTCGATGAGAATCCCTATCATTTTGCGGTGATAGGCGAGGAGGATGCGGATTTTGCAGGAGGCAGTTATGTGTTTGTGCAGAAGTACATTCATGATATGGTTGCGTGGAATGCGCTTCCGGTGGAACAACAGGAAAAGGTGATTGGACGTCATAAGTTCAATGATGTGGAGCTGTCGGACGAAGAGAAGCCGGAGAATGCACATAATGCTGTGACCAATATCGGTGATGATCTGAAGATTGTACGTGCCAATATGCCGTTTGCCAATACTTCGAAGGGGGAGTATGGTACGTATTTTATTGGGTATGCTAGTACATTCAGCACGACTCGCCGGATGTTGGAGAATATGTTTATCGGCAGTCCGGCGGGCAATACCGACCGCTTGCTCGATTTCAGTACGGCAATAACGGGGACGCTTTTCTTTGCGCCGTCGTATGATTTGCTGGGCGAGTTGGGTGAGTAAATCACCGGACGGTGCGAACTAGATAAAACGTGGTGGGAAGTTCGGAAAAGATGGTTATGTTTTCCAGATTTCCCACCACGTTTTGTTCTTTGAACTCTGTTTCTTTTGGTGCTATCTCCCGAATTTTATGAAATAAAGGGGGAAAAGGTGAGAGGAGTGAGAGAGGATTTCTAACATTCGTATTTTTTTTAGTTGAAAATTAGAGAGTAGAAACAGTGAAATAAAAATATAAAAGTTGCAATTCCTCTCTCACACCTCTCACTTTTTTAGGATAAACTTCTTTTTCCTATGCCCTTTGTACTATTGTCGGATCATTGGGAGATTTCTTTAAGAAATCGTTTCTGATAACGTATGCATCCATCTTCTCTGTATCGAAGGGTTTCAGTAAAGAAGCTATTTCGGCTTTGCTCAATGAGGGATTGAGCCATTTCTCTTCTTCCTCTCGGGTGAGTATGGCGGGCATCCGGTGCTTGGTGTTATCGATGTAATCGGTCAGCGAATTGGTGTCAGTGGTGATGATGGAGAAAGTTTCGTGTTCCTCTCCCGTATCCTTGTCCAGCCAACGGTCGTAGATGCCGGCCATCGAGAAGATAGGTTCATCTTTTACATATATATAATAAGGTATCTTGTTTGCTCCTTCATGCCTCCATTCAAAATAGCCGGTACTGGGCACTATGCACCGTTTCTTCATGATCGGTTCGCGGAAAGACGGTTTCTCGAAAATGGTATCCGCACGGGCATTGAGTGTCATCTTTCTTATTTCTGTCGCATCCTCTTCGCTTCTTACCCAGAAAGGGATGAGTCCCCAGTTGAAAACCTGTACTTCGTCCGAAGAAGTAATGATAGGATATCTGGGGAAAGTGAACGCATTCACATGATACTGTTCGTCAAGAATGCTTTGGTAAATCTCGACTACATCCGATTGGCGTCCGTAACGGGCGGCAACTTTGATGGCTTTGGCTGACATGGAGTTGTGGAAACACATATTATCTGCAATTAATGTTTATAATTTGGTTGATATCAGTAGTATAACGTCCGGAGAGCTGTTCTTGTTTGAGCATCCCCCTATAAACAAACGGAGTCAAGTCTTTGCTCGCAAAAAGAAATGCATTAAGATTTAATAGAATATAAAAGAGCTTTAGGTATAATCAAACTTTATGTTATTTTTCTTTGATTTAGTGCTATCGTCCAGCTTGTTCTATAAATAGATAAATAAAAAGTGCTTCCTAGATCGTCCGCCGACGAGGAAGCACTCAACACAAAAACTAAACTAGACTTAACTAAACTATTCTATTCTTGGAATTTCACAATCCCTTTCTGTTCGTTGCAAAGTTACATATAAAACCGATTTCTGACAAACTATAATCGACAAAATTCACTTTTTTGCCGATAAATTAGACAATCATCAGCTTCTTTCATCCAAAAATGCCTGAAAAACCTGCTTGTAACTATCACTAATGGGGATATACGTTTTGTCAAAGACGATACGTCCACGGTCGATCACCCGTATTTTGTCCTTTTGGACGATGAATGAACGGTGTACACGTATGAACCGGCTGGAAGGCAAAAGCTCTTCCATGGCTTTCATGCTCATGAGTGACAAGATGGGTTTGGCATCATCTTCCGTATATATTTTGATGTAATCTTTCAGTCCTTCGATGTACATGATCTTTTTCAGTTCTACCTGTACCAGCTTATAGTCGCTTTTTACAAAGATGCTGTCTATCTCTTCCGGCTTCTGCACCAGCTCGAACCATTGCAGGGCTTTATTGGCTGCTTGCAGGAAATCGACATACGAGATCGGTTTCAGCAGATAATCGAGTGCATTGACACGATAACCGTCGATAGCGTATTGACCGAATGCGGTGGTAAAAACGATACGCGTACGGGAATCTACCATTTGTGAGAACTCCAGTCCGTTAAGTTCCGGCATCTGAATGTCAAGGAAAAGAAGATCGACTTCTTCGCCCGGCAACTCCTTCATTGCCTGAACTGCACTGGAATATTTTCCTGTAAGTTGCAGAAACGGAGTCTTATTCACATAACTTTCCAGTAGGCCCAGAGCCAATGGCTCATCATCTACAATGGCACAACGTAATATCATAATTCTCTATATTTTATTTAATTACCTAAACCGAATATACTCTCAATTATTACCTATTACTTAATACTTATTACTTATTAATACTCTCTCTCACACGGATGCTCAGCCTGGATCTGTACTCCTTGCCGTCTTCCGAAATTCCTTTCTGCCAGGTATACTGGCCTGGATAAAGAATCTCCAGTCGTCGGTTCACCTGTTCCAGTCCTATCCCCGAACCACTCTTGTCCATTATGTTCTTCGGGTGGTTGCTGTTGCTTATCTCGCAGATCACTTCCGTCTCATTTTCCGCAAGATGGATATGGATAAAACTCCGTTCCGTAGGCGATATGCCGTGCTTGAAGGCATTCTCGATCAGCGAGATAAAGATAAGCGGTGCGATAAGAGTCCGACTGTCCGGCAGTATATCAATCTGCGTAGTCATCTGTACATTGGAAGACAGGCGGATGCGCATCAGTTCGATATAGTTGCGGATAAAGTCAGTCTCTTTGCCTAGCGGGACGTAGGTCTGCTGATTATCATACAACACATAGCGTAGGAGCTTGCTTAGTTCCTGCACAGCTTGTTGCGCCTTGTCTGTATCAAAAGCAATTAAGGCATAGATATTGTTCAGCGTATTGAGCAGAAAATGCGGGTTCAGTTGATTGCGCAGATTCTTCAGTTCCGCTTCCGAACGGTTCCGTTCCGCTTCCTTACGGGCAGCTTCCGCTTGTGTCCATCGGGCACTCATACGTATGGCGGCACTCAGTCCGATGGTGAAGACGAGACTCAGCATATCTCTGACAAAGAACAGCCATCCCGGAGGACCACCCGACCGGTGAGGCTTGGGAACAAAGGAAGGATCGAATGTCAGACTCCACCAAAGGTGCAGCATCAGACTGATGACACACAACAGGAGAATATTGTAAGTAATATATCTCTTGGTCTGGCTCTGAAAAAGATATCGGGGAACCAGCAGGAAGTAGTTGACGTAGAACGCGATCATGAAAGACAACGGTACGGCAGAATGGCGTAAGTATGCCATCCAGTTGATGTTTCCGTTTTCGCGCTCTACAAAGAAGAACGGAAAACCGAACATAATCCCCCAGCCGATAATGTGTATCAGTGCTTCCAGGGGACGACGTGCGGATGTTAGGCTTTGTTTCATAAAGACAAAGATAGTTTTTTATTCGTATCTGATTGCCTCTATCGGGTCTAAATCTGCTGCTTTCTTTGCAGGATACCATCCGAAGAAGACTCCGGTGACGGTGCAGACAGCGAAAGAAAGGAAGACACTCCAAGGTTGGATGAAGATAGGCCAGTGTGCCACGCTCTTCACGATCCAGCTGGCTCCGCAGCCTATGATGACTCCGATAAGACCTCCCGTAATACTGATCATGATAGCCTCGATGAGGAACTGGCTCAGAATATCAACGCCACGTGCGCCGACGGACATACGCAGACCGATTTCACGGGTACGTTCGGTGACGGATACGTACATGATATTCATGATACCGATACCGCCCACTACCAGAGATATTCCGGCAATACAGGCGAGCAGGGTGGTCATCAGATCGGTGGTAGAGTTTAGCATCGTACTCAACTCCTGTTGGGTACGGATGGTGAAATCGTCTTCGTCCGAAACTTTCAACTTATGGTTGCGCCGCAGGATTTCCGTGATTTCATCGGTAGCATACTCGGTCATGTCTTCCGATAGGGCAGAAGCAAAGACACCCTGAAGATAGGTGACGGCAAGCAATCGTTTCATGACGGTGGTGTAAGGAGCCAGTACGATATTGTCCTGATCCTGTCCCATAGAGTTGTACCCTTTGGCTTTGAGCACACCGACCACCCGGAACGGTATCTTGTTGAAGCGGATGATTTTCCCTATCGGATCGCTTCCGTCCGGAAAGAGGTTGTCTACAATCGTTTTACCGATCACGCAGACCTTAGCCGAACTTTGTATGTCGGCTTCCGTAAACATATCTCCACTTTCTACACTCAGCTGACGGATGTCGAGATACTCCAGCCCAACACCGCTGACGGATGACGGGTAGTTGTTGTTACCCGCGATAAGCTGTCCCGACGAAGACACATTAGGACTGATGACGGACAGGAAATTGGTCTCATCGCGCAAGGCCTCATAGTCGGTCAGCTTCAACGTCTGCATAGCCGATGGGTCTTGCCGGACCCCCCCCCGTCTGTCGGCTCCCGGATGGATCATGATCATGTTCGATCCCATCTCCGATATCTGTTGCTGGATGCTTCGCTTCGATCCCTGACCGATAGCGAGCATCGTGATGACGGAAGCGACACCGATGATGATACCAAGCATGGTGAGGAAAGCACGCAGCTTGTTGTTCGCCAATGCCCGGAGAGCTATTTTAAATAAGTTAGTTCCATTCATAAACTACTGTTACTTATTACTTAATACTTATTACTTAATACTTGATACTTAATACCCGATACCTAATACTTATTACCTATTACTTATCTTCAATCCTCGTCGCTTTTGGGCAATGCGGCCAGTGCTTCGGCGGCGGACAGGACATGAGAGTTGACTGTATCTTCAATGACATGACCGTCGCGCAGGCGGATGTTCCGGCTACTGTATTGCGCGATTTCGGGATTGTGCGTTACGAATATAATGGTACGTCCTTCCGCATGAAGTTTCTGGAACAGGACAAGTATATCAAAAGACGTACGTGTGTCGAGGTTTCCGGTTGCTTCGTCGGCCAGGATGACTGCAGGGTTGTTTACCAGTGCACGGGCGATGGCTACGCGCTGCATCTGTCCTCCGGACATCTGGTTGGACTTATGCTCCAACCGGTCGCCCAGACCTACCGCCTGCAACGCTTCGATGGCACGTCGGCGACGTTCGGAAGCGCTCACTGATGAGTTGTACATCAGCGGTAACTCTACGTTTTCCACAGCCGTCGTCTTGGGCAGCAAGTTGTAGCTTTGGAAGACGAAGCCGATTTTCCGGTTTCTCAGTACGGCACGCTGAGGCTTGCTCATGGTGCGCACGGAGATGTCATCGAGCAGATACTCCCCGCTGGTAGGAGTGTCCAGACAGCCCAACGTGTTGAGCAGTGTGGACTTTCCCGAACCAGAAGTACCCATGATGGTCACAAACTCACCTTCGTTAATGGTGAACGAAACGCCCCGTAACGCATGGACGGTTTCTTCTCCCACCTGAAAGTCTCGTTTGATATTTTGAAGTTCAATTACTTTTTTCATACTTGGCTACTTGTTGCTTTTCTTTTTGTTGTTTCCCGAAGGGCCTGGCATGAACGGGCTTCTTTCTCCGTTTCCCTGCCCCGGTTCTCTATTCATATTCTCGTCCGGCATAGCACCGATAGTGGCTTCCGTGACGACTTTGGTTCCTTCGGCAACACCACTGATGATCTCTGTGGAAATACCGTTACTGATTCCGATTTCTACCGGATGGGCCGTAAAGGTGGTTCCTTCGCGCGTCCATACCTTATGTTCGCCTTCGCAATCTTTCACGATATCATTCTTACCGATCAACGGTGCTTCGGGGGTGAAACGCAAAGCTCTGTTGGGGACAGACAATACATCTTTCTTATCAAGGATAAAGATAGTCACATTGGCTGTCAGACGCGGTTTCAGCTTCAAGTCCGGATTCGGAGCAGAGATCACTACTTCATAAGTGACTACCGTGCTGGTACTTGAACTGGCGCTGCTGCTACTGCTTGCATCTCCCAGACGAATCTGTGTCACGACTCCGTCAAACACATCATTCGGATAAGCATCGACAGTAAAGCTGGCGCGCTGTCCTTCTTCAATACCGCCTATATCTGCTTCATCCACGTCTGCTACTACCTGCATCTGTGTCAGGTCGGCCGCAATGGTGAAGAGGGTAGGAGTTTCGAATCCGGAAGCTACGGTCTGTCCGGCTTCTACATCGCGGCTGATGACAACTCCGTCTATCGGAGAAGTAATCGTAGCATATGACAGGTTACGTTCTGCTTTTGCCAGAGATGCCTTGCTGCTGTCGAAAGCGCTCTTGGCCTTCTGATAATTATAGAGAGCCTGCTCGTAGTCGGTATCGCTGATCAATGACTTATCGTGCAATCCCTTGCTACGTTCGTAGTTCTTCTTCTGATATTCAAATTCGGCTTTGGCACCATCGTAAGTTGCCTGCTGGGATGCCAGTTCACTCTGTAAAGTGACACGGTCCATCTCGGCAATCAGCTGTCCTTTGGTTACTACCGAGTTGTAATCTACATAAATTTTGTCGATGATACCGGATACCTGCGTACCGACTTCTACTTCTATCACCGGTTCGATTGTTCCGGTGGCAGTCACCGAATTGGAGATATCGCCTTTACTGACAGTCGCACTGGCATACATCACCTTGTGCTTTGCCGGAGAACCTGTAAAGAACCAGATTCCTCCGCCCACTACTACGGCAACTGCCACAGCGATCAGGATAATCTTTTTCGTTTTCATTCTATATTCTGTTTTACTTATTTATATTCCGCTTTTAGTAAGGAAGAAGGCTTATAATGCCAGTTTGTCTCCTTGGTAGAACTTCAGCAACTGAGTGTTCAGTATCGCCATGTATTTGGCTTGAAGCTGCTCTTGCTGTGCTTGCAGCAAGTTGTTCTTTTCCGTCAGCAACTCTACTGTATTCTTCATGCCCAGATTGAACTGTTCGCTGATCAGGTCGTAGCTGATCTGTGTACTTTTCAGCTTCTCGTTCGCTGCTGCATAACGTTGCTGCGCACTGTTCGCATCCAGCCAAAGTCCTTCGATGGTCTTATACAGTGTTTTCTGCTCGTCGAGCAGCGACAGCAGACTTGTTTCGCGCTGTAACTTCGCTTTCTGCACGGCACTCTTGGTCTGACGGTTATTGAAGATAGGAACGCTGACAGAAACTCCGATGGAGTTGTTCCATCCGTTCTTTACCTGTTCTCCGAAGGTGAAGTCACTGCCGCTGGTGTGGTTCGTTCCGATACCTGCACTCAGACTGATGGTGGGGAGATATCCCGCTTTGGCGATATCGATACCCAGTTCCGAAGCCTCTACGCTCAGTTTGCTCGCCTCGATTTCCGGACGGAGGGTGAGCGCGCTCATATACACATCTTTCTTGGTGGGCAATGGCAACAGTACGTTTTCGTCGGACAGGGCGGGGAGATAGACATTCATTTCATTCTCCCCATCCAATTCGAGCAGTTGTTTCAGTTGTAATTTGTAGTCCTGCAGAGTGGCTTGCGCTGTTACTAATTGATAACGGTCGGTGCTGACTTGAGCTTCCAGTTGTGCCAGATCACTTTTGGCAATGCTTCCGGCATTCAGAAGTTCCTGTCCGCGGTCGCGTTGCGCAATGGAAACTTGCAGCGTGTTTTCATTAACCTTGACGGACTCCGCTGCATAGAGAATCTGAATGTAAATCTGAGCAATAGATTCCTGAATACTATTCTCGGACGTTTCTACATCCAGATTGGCTGCCTGATTGTTCAGCTTCTCCTGTTTGATGGTGTTCAGTCGCTTGCTACCATTATAAATGGTCCACGAAGCATTCAGACCATAATTGCCATTGTAACTGGTCTTGCTGGTTGTCTCGATCACCTCGCTTCCGCTGATCGTTCTGCTTGATTCCTGATACGGACGGTTCACCATGTTCTGGCTCGTTGAGAACGACAGACTGGGGAACAGGGCAGCTTTGGCTGTCTTCACATCGATCTGTGTACTTTCCGCATTCACCCGGTTTTTGCGAATCGTAATGTTCTGTTGCAACGCATAGTCGATGCACGACTGCAAATCCCATTGGGCGGGGAGATTCATCTCGCTCTGGGCGGCTGTCTGCACAGAAGATTCCTGGGCGGATATACCGGGCAGCAGACCCGCTCCAAGAAATGCTATCACTGTCAATCTTCTTACATTTATCATATTTTTATATGTCTATTGATTTACTGGAACGAAGGTACGTACATATTATATTAGCTGCAAAAGCGATAGACAGATGGCGCTTTTTCGCCGTTAAATGTTTTTTTTCTGTCGATAGGCAGGTTTTTTGAGAAAAACCATACAAATCATGCAACATTTTGCCTTACTTGTTTGTTTTAATTATAAAAATTGTATATTTGTACTCATTACAAATTCTAAGGTCAGCTTATGAAGAATACACTGCTTGCAATATGGAACTTTTATTTGGAGGGTTTCCGTAGTATGACGTTAGGTCGTACTTTGTGGCTTATTATCTTAGTGAAATTATTCATTATGTTCTTCATCCTCAAAATTTTCTTCTTTCCCGACTTTCTCGGCGATCATCCTACAGATGCCGACAAGGGTACGTATGTGGGAAATGAGCTGATACAGCGTGCACTTCCGGAGAAAACCACTGATTTTTAACTCTTAAACTACATGAGATTATGATTGAAAGTATTGACACCTCGCTGATCGATTGGTCGAGAGCCCAATTTGCGATGACAGCCATGTACCACTGGATTTTCGTTCCGCTCACCCTCGGACTGGCTGTGGTGATGGGAATAATGGAGACGTTGTATTATAAAACAGGCAATGAATTTTGGAAGCGGACAGCCAAGTTCTGGATGAAACTTTTCGGTATTAACTTCGCCATTGGTGTAGCGACAGGATTGATCCTGGAGTTTGAGTTTGGTACGAACTGGAGTAATTATTCTTGGTTTGTAGGTGATATTTTCGGTGCGCCGCTTGCTATCGAAGGTATTTTGGCGTTCTTTATGGAAGCCACGTTTATCGCTGTCATGTTCTTCGGATGGGATAAGGTGAGCAAACGCTTCCACCTTGCTTCTACCTGGCTGACTGGTCTGGGGGCTACGATCTCCGCTTGGTGGATTCTCGTAGCAAACGCATGGATGCAGCATCCGGTAGGTATGGAGTTTAATCCCGATACAGTGCGTAATGAGATGGTTGATTTCTGGGCGGTGGCAACTTCGCCTGTAGCGGTCAACAAGTTCTTTCATACGGTATTGTCCGGATGGGTACTTGGTGGCGTGTTCGTTGTAGGAATCAGTTGTTGGTTTCTGCTGAAGAAACGTAATCGCGAGTTTGCGCTTGCAAGCATAAAGATCGGTGCTATCTTCGGGCTTGTCTCTTCACTGCTGGCTGTATGGACGGGCGATGGTTCCGGCTATCAGATTGCACAGACCCAACCGATGAAACTGGCGGCTGTAGAGGGACTTTATGAAGGAGGAACCAATGTAGGTCTGGTGGGAATAGGAATGCTGAACCCCGAAAAGAAGACTTACAATGATGGGAAAGACCCTTTCCTGTTCCGGATTGAGATACCCAGTATGCTTTCGTTCCTAGCCGAGCGGGATGTAGACGGATATGTCCCCGGAATTACCAATATTATCGAAGGCGGCTATCAGTTGAAAGACGGTACGACTGCTTTGTCGGCAGCCGAAAAGATAGAGCGGGGTAAGACCGCTATCGGAGCGCTGGCTGCTTATCGTGCTGCGAAGAGCGCCGGACACGAGGAAGATGCCGCTGTTGCCTATCAGGTTTTGCAGGAGAATATGCCATACTTCGGATACGGATATATTAAAGATGTGAATCAGCTGGTTCCGAATGTTCCTCTGAACTTCTACGCTTTTCGTATAATGGTTATCCTGGGCGGATATTTTATCCTTTTCTTCATCGTTGTGCTCTTCTTTATATATAAGAAAGATTTGAGTAAGATGCGCTGGATGCATTGGATCGCTCTGCTGACCATTCCTTTGGCTTACATTGCCGGACAGGCAGGATGGGTGGTTGCCGAATGCGGTCGTCAGCCTTGGGCTATCCGCGATATGCTTCCTACATCGGCGGCTATCTCTAAATTGGATGTAGGCTCCGTTCAGGCTACTTTCTTTATCTTCCTGATCTTGTTTACCGTAATGCTGATTGCGGAGATAGGGATTATGGTGAAGGCGATTAAGAAAGGACCGGAAGAAGAGATAAGTAATAGGTAATAGGTATTAAGTAATAATCGTAGCTGCTGACTGATTTATCAGCATGGTTATTACTTATTACCTATTACTTATTACCTGTTACTTAATACTTAAAACTTAATACTTACATATTATGTATATATTTCTACAACAATATTGGTGGCTGGTCGTTTCCTTGCTGGGGGCCATACTTGTATTTTTATTATTTGTGCAGGGAGGAAATTCTTTATTGTTCTGTTTGGCTAAGACGGAGGAACATCGTAAGATGATGGTGAACTCTACCGGACGTAAGTGGGAGTTTACGTTTACTACGCTGGTAACGTTCGGAGGTGCTTTCTTTGCTTCGTTCCCGTTGTTTTACAGTACCAGTTTCGGTGGGGCTTACTGGCTTTGGATGATTATTCTTTTCAGTTTTGTGTTGCAGGCTGTGAGTTACGAGTTCCAGAGCAAGGCAGGGAATTTGCTGGGTAAAAAGACCTATCAGACTTTCTTGGTAATTAATGGGGTTGTAGGACCTCTGTTGCTGGGTGGAGCAGTCGCTACTTTCTTCACCGGTTCTGATTTCTATATCAATAAGGCGAATATGACGGATACGATTATGCCGGTTATCAGTCATTGGGGAAATGGATGGCACGGACTGGACGCGTTGACTAATATCTGGAATGTTATTCTCGGACTGGCTGTATTCTTTTTGGCACGTGTGTTGGGTTCGCTCTATTTCATTAATAGTATAGCGGATAAGGAACTGACCGATAAATGTCGTCGTGCAGTATTGAATAATACTATTTTCTTCCTTGTATTCTTTTTGGCATTTGTAATCCGTACATTGGTTTCTGACGGTTTTGCTGTCAATCCGGATACATTGGAGGTTTATATGCAGCCTTATAAGTACTTTATCAACTTTATAGAAATGCCGGTAGTTCTGATCATCTTCCTGATAGGTGTAGTATTGGTACTTTTTGGAATCGGTAAGACAGTTCTGAAAAAGACTTTCGACAAAGGAATCTGGTTTGCAGGGATAGGTACAGTGCTGACAGTCTTGGCTTTGTTACTCGTAGCCGGATATAATAACACTGCTTATTATCCTTCATATACGGACTTGCAAAGTTCGCTGACATTGGCTAACAGCTGTTCGAGTGAATTTACGCTGAAGACTATGGCTTATGTCTCTATTCTTGTTCCGTTTGTGATAGCTTATATATTCTATGCATGGCGTAGTATCGACCGCCATAAGATTACGGAGAAGGAGATGGATGAAGGAGGACATTCTTATTAAGGTAATTTTGATAGACATTAAAAGAAGAGGATGTGTCAAACTCCCCTTTTAACGAAATCATCCTCGCCACAGATAGTTGTAGCGAGGATGATCTTTAATCTATGAGGGCTTCGACATATTCTCTTAGGCTTAGCTACTTTCTTGGTAATCCTATTTATTCACTACATTTTCCGGTGTTCCGGAGATATAAGCCTGTAGATTGCTAATGGCAATATTCATCAGACGCTCACGAGCTTCTGTGCTTGCCCACGCGATATGCGGAGTAATGTAGCAGTTCTTTGCAGTCAGCAACGGATTGTCGGCACGAGGAGGTTCCGAAGAAAGTACATCTACTCCGGCAGCATAAATCTTGTCACTGTTCAGTGCATCTGCAAGATCTTGTTCGTTAACCAATGGGCCACGACCTGTATTAATTAAAATAGCATTCGGCTTCATCAGAGCAAGACGGCGTGCGTTCACCAATTCGTGAGTTTCCGGAGTGAGCGGGCAGTGCAGACTGATAATATCACATTCGCTGAACAACTGATCCAAATCCATCTTCTTGATTTCCGGTGGCAACTGGAAGTGAGACTTTGAAGTTAAAGCATATACCTGCATACCGAAACCGATGGCAACGCGAGCAGTAGTATATCCTGTATTTCCCAATCCGACAAGACCGATTTTCTTATCCCGCAATTCTATCAACGGAGTATCCCAAAAACAGAAATCCTTGTTATTGGTCCAACGGCCTTTGTGGACTTCTTCCGAATGATGTTGTACCTGCTGACAGATATTAAGAATGTGTGCAAATACCATTTGTGCAACGGAAGCTGTGCTATATGCAGGGATATTAGTTACAATAATACCACGTTCTTTGGCTACTGCCGTATCCACTACGTTGTATCCCGTAGCAAGCACACCGATATACTTCAGTTTGGGCAAGGCAGTCATGTGATCAGCGTTGATGATTACTTTATTCGTCAGAATCACTTCAGCTCCGGCTGCGCGTTCCAATACTTCTTCGGGGGCAGTACGGTCATAAATGGTACATTCTCCGAGAGCTTTCAAACCTTCCCATGATAAATCACCGGGGTTGGCGGCAAAGCCGTCTAAAACTACTATTTTCATAATAAGTAATAAGTAATAAGTAATAAGTAATAAATATTATGGGGCATTCCCATTATTTTTTAGTTTTACAATTGTGGCTGTCAGTAATTTAAGAATTTCCAGACAGTCTGTATTAATTGATTCATATTCTTCATCGCTTATATATTCTGTTTGTTGAAGTAAATATAGCCAGTATTCTGTTTCAGAACATTCTTTTAGAGAAATGGAATATTTGTGTATAAAGTCAAGATGAGACTCAGCATAGACAGCCTCTCTTATATTAGCTCCTATCGAAGTCCCGCTACGTAATAATTGTTTTGAAAGAATCGTTTCCTTTTTGCAATCCCTTAAATATTTATATAGATTAATTATTCGAATTGCAAACCTCGTTGATTTCTCTTTCATCAAGTTTTCTTTCACAGCTACGATTATTACTTATTACCTATAACTTATTACTTATTTAAACCTTTCTCCCCATAACTGCTGCATCCGTTCTGCATGCTTCTGTTCGGCGGCATTGTTCTGAGGTTGCCATATTCGTTTTTCTTTCAGCTCGTCCGGCAAGAATTGTTGCTTCACGAAGTTGCCTTCGTAGCTGTGGGCGTACTTGTATTCTTGTCCATATCCCAGTTGCTTCATCAGCTTGGTGGGAGCATTGCGTAAATGCAGAGGTACAGGCAAGTTTCCGGTGGAACGTACCAGCTCTAATGCATCGTTAATGGCACTGTATGCCGAATTGCTTTTAGGACTCGTTGCCAGATAGATCGTTGTTTCCGCCAAAGGGATGCGCCCTTCGGGCCAACCGATTTTCATCAGAGTTTCAAAGCAGGCATTCGCCAGCAGCAATGCGTTCGGATTGGCCAGACCTATATCTTCGGCGGCAGAGATAACGAGTCTCCGCGCGATGAAAGCAGGGTCTTCACCACCTTCTACCATGCGGGCGAGCCAGTAAATAGCCCCGTCCGGATCACTGCCACGGATAGACTTGATAAAAGCGGAAATGATGTCATAATGCATTTCCCCGTCCTTGTCGTAAGCCAACGGATTCTGTTGCAGACGTTCGGTCACCATGTCATCGGTGATGACAACCGTTTCCTCTGTGTCCGATTCCACTACAAGTTCAAGTATATTGAGCAGTTTACGGGCGTCTCCGCCGGAGAAGCGCAGCATGGCTGTCGTTTCTTTGAGTTCGATTTTCCGTTCTTTCAGTATGGTGTCGGTGGTGATGGCACGTTGCAGAAGTTCGAGCAAATCTTCCTTTTCCAAAGATTTGAGCACATAAAGCTGGCAACGGGAGAGGAGAGGGCGGATCACTTCGAATGATGGATTCTCGGTCGTTGCGCCTATCAGCGTCACCGTACCGTTTTCCACAGCTCCCAACAAAGAATCCTGTTGCGACTTGCTGAAACGATGGATTTCATCGATAAACAAGATCGGACTGGATTGCGAGAAAAAGCGGTTGCTCTTGGCACGCTCTATCACTTCGCGCACATCTTTGACGCCTGAAGTCACGGCACTCAGCGTATAAAACGGAGTTTCCAGTTTATTGGCGATAATCTGTGCCAATGTGGTTTTTCCCACTCCGGGAGGTCCCCAGAGGATAAATGAAGAAATACGTCCTGCATCAATCATCTTGCGCAGGATAGCCCCCGGTCCAACTAAATGTTTCTGACCGATATAATCATCCAATGTCTTTGGTCGTAACCGTTCTGCTAAAGGTTGCATAGTCTTAGAATACCATTAATACCATGAAACGAATACCGTTCTTGTTGATACCCGGATTGTCACGGTAGGTGAAACGATGTACATATTCAACGTGCAGCAACTTGAAAATGTTGTAGATACCTATACTTCCTTCGATATACGGCACCTTCGGGTCCATCACGAAACTGGTGAATTTACCGTCGCGTGTCGGGAAACGGAAGAGGTCGGGGTTGCTGCTCTTGAATGGATTGTTCTTGTCGGTCAATGTCCCCCACAATGCGCGGATACGGAACATTTCTCTCCATTTCAGATTCTTGATCAGCGGGATGCGGTTGAACAACTTTCCGTTCATGTCATAAGAAAGTGACATGGACGCATAACGGTCGTTCAGGAATTCCATATTGTTGATCAGGGAAAATGTCTCACGTTGAGTGATATATGACAAGTTGGCTTCCGGCAGAATCAATAGCGGGAAAGGTACGACATTCCATTCTGCCCCTGCTTTTACGCTACAGTCTATCTTTCCCCACGAAGCAGGAAGCCAGAAACGTTTCCAGATGCTTGCTTCCGTGCGGTTGAAGTTGTATTCTCCGCCCAGCACGCCTTTGAAGCCCATGGCATGAGTCAGCGTGAAGATAGGAGCGTCCAGCGACACCGGAACACGGCGCTGCTTGGAGTTGACGAAAGATTCTCCCGGTGCATAACGCAGTGTCACACTCGCTTCGGAAGTCGTGATGTCATGCACACGGGTTTGTGCGGCGTCATTCCGCAGATATTCCAGTTTTCCGGTAGGCTCGTCATTTCGATGGCGGAGCATGGCTTTCACTCCGAATCCCGTCAGCGTTTCGAGTTCGTAGTTGATGGTAGCATCACGCATATATGACATCTGGTCTACCGTTGTCGTTTTCATCGAAAGGAAGATGTTGTCTTTGTCCGTAAACAGGAACTTGTCCATCGGTGACATTACATCATAACTGTACGTTGCAGATATAAAATGTTTGGGAAACTCCCATACTACATAATCTCGTTTGTTGAAAGAATAAGTCAGCGTTCCGCTATATTTCCACTTTTCGTCTTTCAGACCATAAGCTCCGTATCCGCTCAGGAACCAATGCTTGTCAAAATGGGCAGTAGTCATACCACTCAGGCGGAAACGGGTTCCGTCGATGTAGTTGCTTGAAATCATGGTGTTGATAGGACCGATATCCACTTTGCTCTTATGGCCTTTGCTGCCTGTTTCCACAAAGTTCTCGATCAATGCTTTCGCACCGAAGATGATATATTTGAATCCCGGAATCTGTTCCAGACGGTTGACGAATACATCCATGTTGCTTTCCTTTCTGGTCAACGGCACCTGGCGCACACTCGCCCAGTATTCGTCACTTTTCGAAAGCATGTCGGCCTCCTTGATCACAGGACCTTTCAAACGGAACAATCGCTGTTCTATCGGATCAAACTTATAATTGCTGTATTTAGTCGTTCGTTCTACCTGTAACCCTCCTGAGGTTTTGTTGGAACTCCATGAAAGGTCTACCGTCATGTCGTCATCCGCCAATACCCAGTTCCCGTTGGGAAGCTGCTCGTACTGCTGCACGATGTCCATGCGGTTGACAAAGTTGACACCACTCTTTTTAGGCAGGTTCATCGTACACTTCTGAACGGCATAGGTCGAATCTTTCAGCACATAAAGATGGCCTGTAAATCCGAAATCCTGTGAGTTCTGCGGTACGAACGTCAGATGTACGCATTCGCGCTTGTCCACCATCAGCGTATCCATCAGGTAGTATTTATAGAACGAGATGGCATTGTTGCCGATAGGGCTTACGAATCGCTGTTGGAGCAGCCGGATGTCATCATCATAAATGTTGATATCGGCAAAAACATCCTTCAGAACAGTCCCCAGCATGTCTCCTGTGGAGAAAAATTCTTCGATACCATTGGAGTTCTTTCCTTTGATAATGGTCTTTTTGCTTTCGGGGTCTTTCCGGAAAATGGTTTGTGAGGCCGTTTCCTGTACGGAGATAGGGAGAATCAGTTTGTTGGTCGTCTCCGACACTTCCACCTGATCTTTGAGGAATGAGTATTTCTTGTAGATACCCTTTTCCAGTTTCTCCGGAGTCAGGTCGTTGATAGACATTTTCATTTTCTCGTACTTGTCGTACTGGTAGTAATCGTTCACTTCGAGCACTTGTGCTTTTTTGTGTTCGATCACTTTCTTCATGAATTCGACTGCCGGATTATTCTTGCGGGAGTATTTTTCTTTCTGTGGTTTTACGACTACTTCGGTGAGCATTACATCGTCCGGGGAGAGTTTGACATTGACGGTCTGATTTCCGGAGCCTACTTTAACGGTTTTGGTGACATATCCGATGGAAGAGAAAACGAGCGTTCCTCCGTTTCTTCGTGCGTCGAGCTTATATTCTCCGTCAATATTGGTGACAGTACCCATATCTCTCTTGTCTTGGTAGTAGACAGAGATATACATTAGTGGTTCATGAGTGACTGAATCAGTTACAACCCCCTTTATTTGCTGCGCAAAAGTATTTGAAACTGCAAATACGACTAAGAGCAGTATCAGTATTTTGTTATATCGTTGTATCATAACGTTCGTAGTAGGGCTGCAAAGTTAACAAATAAGTCTGAGTAAAATAGAGTATATAACTTTTTTTACCCATCGTTTTTTGTTATTTACAAGCTTATATCATTCAACAATGGAAGGAGGCAGATTGTTTTTGTCTTTTTATACTTCCCTTTTCAACGTATGCCACATCTTGCGAATCGGCATGCTCCGATTCTTTTCCGTAGTTCCAAAATCTGTTTCAACGGTTGAAACAAAAAGTTTCATGCCTTGAAACTCTAGTTCCCACTGCTTGAAACTCTGGTTTCTACGCCTTGAAACTTTGGTTTCCTCGGCGTGAAACTTTCTGAAACACTTGTCGAACCTGATGGTGGTCGACTACTTCTGTCTGGCTATTAAGCCGGCTCGTTGATCATCGAGTCCGGCTCAACCACTCCGGTTATTTACTTGTTAATATTTGTACGATTCGTTCGGCTGTTCGTCCGTCCCAGCGTTCGGGGAGTTCGCCTTTCTTCCATTCACCTTTCATCAGCGTATCCATAGCCTGAGCGAGTGCTGCCGGATCTTCGCCGACCAGTTCATTCGTTCCCACGCGCCACGTTTCCGGATGTTCGGCATACGTGTTGAGCGTGATACAGGGGATGCCGAGGAACGTAGCTTCTTCGGCTACATTGCCGGAGTCCGTGATGATTCCTTTGGCTTTATTGATCAGATATCCGAAGAAAAGATAATTCTGCGGAGGCATGATATGAAGGTTCGAGGCTTCTATGCCGAGGTCTTTGATCGCATTGCGCACGTAAGTGTGCATGGGCGCTACGATAGGCATACCGGCAGCTTTTTCGATCATCGTTTGCATCAACTTCCGCAGGTTCTCTTTGTTGTTGAGCAGTACACGTCGGTTGAGGGTGAGCAGGAGATAATTACCCTCCTGAAGTCCCAGTACGGAGAACCATACCGGTTTGAGCAGCCGGTTCCGGTTGAAGCGGACGGTATCTACCAAAATGTTGCCGACGTAATATACATTTTCACTTTCCGTGCCTGTCTGATTCAGATTTCGGTTGGCCACCATGCCGGCAGTAAACAGATAATCGGATACTCCGTCGGTAATCATCCGGTTTACTTCCTTCGGCATCTTCATGTCGAAGGAACGTGTGCCGGCTACCAGATGGGCTACCTTGATTCCTTGTTTCTTGGCTACGATGGCGCAACTCATGGTTGCTGTCAGATCATCCACTACCAGGACGACGTGTGCCGGATTCTCCGTCAGCTCCTGTTCGAAGGCGATCATGATTCCGGCTGCCAGACTGGTGGGGTTACTGCTTTCCACTCCAAGGTAGACATCGGGAGCTTTCATGTCGAGATCCGAAAACAGGGAAGCATCCAGACTTGTATCGTCCCGTCTGCCTGTGTACACCAAACGGTAGGAGATGCTTTTACCCAGCCCTCTTGCGGCTTCGATGGCGCGTGTGATAGGGGCTATTTTCATGAAATTGGGGCGTGCCCCGGCAACAATTGTTATTTTCATATTGTTTCTATCTAATTCGTGTAGCAAAAGTACATTTTCTTACGGAATTTATTCGTTACTTTGCATACAAAATAACAAATATATGCCGACATTCGTTCAAATTCTTGATTTTATAGGCACATTTGCCTTTGCTATTAGTGGTATCCGGCTGGCTTCAGCAAAGCGTTTCGACTGGTTCGGAGCCTATGTCGTAGGTCTTGCTACCGCTATCGGTGGCGGTACTATCCGTGATGTACTGCTGGATGTGACGCCCGGATGGATGACGAACCCTATCTATTTGATCTGTACGGGACTTGCCTTGATCTGGGTGATCTGTTTCGGTCGCTGGCTGATCCGTCTGAATAATACCTTTTTTATATTCGATACCATCGGACTGGCTTTGTTTACAGTGGTTGGTGTGGGGAAAAGTATCGCTTTGGGCTATCCTTTTTGGGTAGCCATCATCATGGGTAGTATCACAGGTGCCGCAGGAGGTGTGATTCGTGATGTCTTTATCAATGAGATCCCCTTGATTTTCCGAAAAGAAATCTATGCGATGGCGTGTGTAGTAGGCGGCATCGCTTACTGGCTGTGCGATGCCGCAGGGATGGAATCTTATGTCTGTCAGCTCGTTGGCGGATCGGTGGTATTTGTTACACGCATCCTTGCCGTGAAATACCACATTTGCCTTCCTATATTAAAAGGTAGTGAAGAGACTGACGGCAATTCTTGAAGATTTTACTTCTTGTCCAGATCCACTTCTCCCCGGTAGCTGATTGCCTGACGGTTCTGCATCGTGACATCGATGCTGGTGGTGCCGTCGGGGAACACTTTCGCCCTGAACTCAAAGAAGTCTTCCGGACTTCGGGCGGAGAATTTGATAACGGCGTTTCCCTTCTTATCCATATCCATCGTGTATTCTTTGAGGGGAGCGTTGAATATCAGCCCGCTTCCTCCGCCGTAAGGAACGCTGTAAGCACGTCCGTAATAAGGGAGGTAAGAGAATATCGAATCATTTCTGATTTGCAGTGAGTATTGTGAAGTCAGAGGTATAGAACGTCCGCGCATGGGCATAGCAGTGTTGACGTCTATCTTGTAGTCTTCTGATACGATCAGCTGTCTGACAGCTTCTTTCTTCTGTTCCTTCTTCTCCTTCTTGGTCTGTGCCGAAAGAGTCGGGATTCCTGCTAGCATAACCAGCAGTAGCATAAGGATTTGTTTTCTTGTTTTCATATCAGTTACAGTTTAGTGTATATATGTATAACACTCAAATATACTAAAAATAAGGAGTCCCCCTGCTTTCTTTAATGAAAATTAAACAGAAATCCTTAGAACTGTTCCAGAATGGAGATTCGTTTCTCGATAGGGGGATGCGTGGCAAAGAGGCCGCTAAGTCCGCTGAGGGCACTTTTCGACTGGTCGCCCGGATTCTGAATGAATAATTGCGCCACATCCCCACGTTTTACCGCTTCTATATCCGGATCATCGGAAATTTTGCGCAGGGCACTTGCCAATGCCAACGGATTCTTTGTCATCTCCGCCGAACCGGCATCTGCCATATATTCGCGCTTCCGTGAAATGGCGAAGCGCATCAGACTGGCAAAGAAGTAACCGACAGCGGCTATTACTAAGGCAATCAGTATGATGAGGATAGCTCCTCCGCCGTTTTTCCCGTTGCTACGTATGCGCGCGTGCGTAATAGTATAGAAAGTGATCTGCGTCAGCATCGAGAAGATTCCGACAAATACAATCGAGACGATCAGCAGGCGCACATCTCTGTTGCGGATGTGAGTCAGTTCGTGGGCGATGACTGCTTCCAGTTCTTCGTCGTTCAACTTCTGAATAATCCCTTTCGAGAGAGTGACCGTATAGGTGCGGTCGTTGATACCGCTGGCAAAAGCGTTCAATGAATCGTCGTCGATGATATTGATTTTCGGAGTCTTCATTCCGTTTGCCATGCAGAGGTTCTCGACCAGATTGTAGACACGTTTGTTTTCTCTGCGGTCGAGAGGTTTGGCACCTGTGGCGGCTTTGATGATACTCGTATTCGCCCAGAAAGCTATCAGGAACCAAATCAATACGACACCCATCGTATAGGGGAGGGCATTGATGAAAAAAGGATTAGCCAATTCCAGGATACTTACTTCCATGCTTTCACCGTGTCCCATAGCGGCCAGCAGATAGCAGGCCAGATAAAGCAATGCTGCTACCAGGCAGGGAAATAGAAATAACAGAAGAACAGAGCGCCGGTTGTTCCGGCTCTGCTGTGTTTGGATTCCGACGTACTGCATACGTGCTCGTTTTTAGAAACTGATCTTCGGTGCCTGTTCCAGATTCGCACGTTCGTTGGTACCCAGGTCGAACATGATTTCTCTGCGGAAACCTGCCATGCCTGCTATGATGTTGGATGGGAATGTCTGAACCGCATTATTATATTCCTTCGTAGCCGAGTTAAAGTAACGGCGTACAGCAGCCAATTTATTCTCTACATCGGATACTTCTTCTTGCAGTTGCAGGAAATTCTGGTTTGCTTTCAGGTCCGGATAAGCCTCCAACGTGATTTTCAATCCCGATAAAGCGGAAGATAATTGATTCTCAGCTGCTATCTTCTCGTCGATTGTCTTGGCGCTGACTGCACCGTTACGTGCCTGAATCACCCGTTCGAGGGTATCTTTTTCGTGTGCGGCATATCCTTTCACGGTATCCACTAGTTGCGGAATAAGGTCGTGGCGCTGTTTCAGCTGCACGTCGATGTCTGCAAAAGCATTTTCACGGTTATTTCTCAGTCTCACCAATGAGTTGTACATGGAAGCAAAAATGATTCCCAACAGTACGATTATTCCTACGATAATAAGTATAGTCATGTCCTTTACTTTAAGTTAATAATACTACCCAAAAGTAAGTTATTTTGTATTGCCAAACAAGAAGAAGAGAATAAAAAACGTCCTAAACCACCTAAAAACTATCAAAAAGCACCTAAAATCTATCATTTGACAGTTTCACCCCCTAAGAAATGACGAATTTCCCCCTGTTTGACTCATAAAATACCTTTAAACGTTGCAAACGTCAAGAAAGAAACGAAATATTAACCGTAAAACCCTTAAAGTATGAAAAGTTTAAGTTTCAGAAAAGATTTAATTGGAGTTCAGGAAGAGTTGCTTCGTTTTGCTTATAAATTAACTGCCAATCGTGAAGAAGCAAATGATTTATTGCAAGAAACATCATTAAAGGCCTTGGATAACGAGGAAAAATATGTTCCCGATACAAATTTTAAAGGATGGATGTACACAATCATGCGTAACATCTTTATTAATAACTACCGTAAAATCGTACGTGACCAGACATTCGTAGATCAGACCGACAATCTGTATCATTTGAATCTCCCCCAAGACTCAGGATTTGAAAGTACGGAAGGCGCTTATGACTTAAAAGAGATGCACCGCATCGTCAACGCGCTGCCGAAGGAATATAAAGTACCATTTTCAATGCACGTATCCGGTTTTAAATACCGTGAGATCGCTGAGAAGCTGGACCTACCCCTCGGAACGGTGAAGAGCCGCATATTCTTCACACGCCAACGTTTGCAACAAGAGTTGAAAGATTTTGTATAAATAGGGATAACACATTAGTCAAACAATTAATTCTGGTAAGGAGCAACGGGTAAAAACTCGCTTGCTCCTTTGATTTTGTGACAATATGATATTAAACATGTCTTTATACCCCAACTTATTCTCTCTGTATTTGTTATTATGTCAGAGAACTCAGTATATTTGTATCAACTAGTTAACCTAAGTAATATAAATCTCATCTATTTACGGCAATGAAAAAGGAAATCAAATTCAGTCTCGTTTATCGGGATATGTGGCAGTCGTCCGGCAAGTATCAACCGCGTGCCGATCAGTTAGTAAGAATTGCTCCGTTAATTATCGAAATGGGTTGTTTCTCCCGTGTAGAAACCAACGGAGGCGCGTTCGAACAAGTCAACCTACTGTATGGCGAGAACCCGAACAAAGCTGTCCGGGCTTTCACAAAACCTTTCCACGAAGCCGGTATACAAACTCATATGCTCGACCGTGGTCTGAATGGTCTTCGAATGTATCCCGTTCCGGCAGATGTGCGCCGGTTAATGTATAAAGTAAAACATGCGCAGGGAGTGGACATCACCCGTATCTTTTGCGGCTTGAATGAAGTCAGAAATATTATTCCTTCCATTCATTATGCCCTTGAAGCGGGGATGATTCCGCAGGCAACGTTATGTATTACGTTCTCGCCCGTGCATACCGTAGAATATTATACCGCTATCGCCGAGCGTCTGATAGAGGCCGGAGCACCGGAAATCTGTCTGAAAGATATGGCAGGTGTCGGTCGCCCCGAAATGCTGGGACGTCTGACGAAAGCAATCAAGGAACGGCATCCCGAAATCATCATCCAGTATCACGGACATAGCGGACCGGGACTTTCGATGGCTTCTATCCTCGAAGTTTGTGAGAATGGCGCGGATATTATTGATGTTGCAATGGAGCCGATTTCGTGGGGGAAAGTTCATCCGGACGTTATCTCTGTGCAGGCTATGCTGAAAGACGCGGGATTTCAGGTACCGGAGATTAATATGAAAGCCTACATGAAAGCCCGTGCCATGACACAGGAGTTCATTGACGATTTTCTGGGTTATTTTATGGACCCTACCAACAAGCATATGTCTTCTTTGCTCTTGAAATGCGGACTTCCCGGAGGTATGATGGGTTCTATGATGGCCGATCTGAAAGGAGTGCATTCCGGCATCAATCTGATATTGAGAGGTAAGAACGAACCGGAACTGAGCATCGACGATTTGCTCGTGATGCTGTTTGACGAAGTGGAATATGTGTGGCCGAAACTCGGCTATCCTCCATTGGTGACTCCGTTCAGCCAATATGTGAAGAATGTGGCATTGATGAATGTGATGTCTCTGATCAAGGGAGAGGAGCGTTGGACGATGATCGACAACCATACCTGGGATATGATTCTAGGTAAGAGTGGTCGTTTGCCCGGTGCACTTGCTCCGGAGATTATCGCATTGGCAAAAGAAAAAGGATACGAATTTACGGACGAAGACCCGCAGAAGAACTATCCGGATCAACTGGACGAGTATCGTAAGGAAATGACAGAAAACAGCTGGGATTTCGGACAGGATGATGAAGAACTTTTCGAACTGGCAATGCACGACCGCCAATATCGGGATTATAAATCGGGTATTGCCAAGAAACGTTTCGAAGATGATTTGCAGCGTGCCAAAGATGCCGCATTGGCAAAACAGGGATTCTCCGAAGAAGAAGTGAAACGGATGAAACGTGCCAAAGCCGAACCGGTGACGGCAATGGAGAAAGGGCAGATCATTTGGGAGATCGATGTGGAATCGCCTTCTATGCCGCCCGAAGTGGGACATAAATATGATCCGGACGATGTGTTTTGCTATATTGCTACTCCTTGGCATACATATGATAAGGTGTTGGCGAATTTTAGCGGTCGTGTGATCGAGGTATGTGCCAAGCAGGGAGCATTGGTAGATAAAGGCGAACCATTGGCGTATATCGAGAGGTGTGAGGAACCGGCATAGTCTGTATCTCAAATAATAACAGAAAAAAGTAATCCCTTTATCCTTGTCTTGTTTCTTGATGAAATAGACTGTGATAAAGGGATTGCTTTATTTCTTTTTCTTCTTCCTGGTGTCTTTCTTATCGACCGCCTTTTTCTCTACAGGCGGAAACTTAGGAACCAGATTCATTAATCGCAATATCTGTTTTTGTCGTTTCAATAGGTAAGCCGAAGGCTTCGCTGAGTTAAACCGTATTGGGTTAGGGAGCGTAGCGGCAATCAGTGCGCACTGTCCTGAGCTCAATTTGGCAGCTGTTGTGTTGAATTTATACTTTGCGGCAGCCTGTGCGCCATAAATCCCTTTTCCCATTTCGATGGAGTTGAGATATACCTCCATAATCCGTTCTTTCGACCAGAACAACTCTATCAGAAAGGTGAAATAAACTTCGAAACCTTTGCGTATCCAAGACGATTGCGGCCATAGGAACACATTCTTGGCTGTCTGCTGACTGATGGTACTTGCTCCGCGCTTCCGTTTCCGTTTTTCGTTCTCCTTCATCGCTTTCTCTATCTCGATGAAGTCGAATCCGTTGTGTTCGGCAAAGCGATTGTCTTCGGAGGCGATGACCGCCATCGGCAGGTGAGGAGATATTTTATCAAAAGAAACCCACGTGTGTTTCCACGTGGGTTTATCTCCTGACGCAAGCTGCTGTACACTTCGGATGACCATCAGCGGAGTGACATACACCGGCATAAAGCGGTAGACGATCACAGCCAGAATGGTAGATGCAAAGAAGAAAATCAGCAGGTTGCGCGCATAACGCAATATTTTTTTAATTGGAAGCGGCCTGTGCATCTTTAATCATCTGCTCACTTGCGTACATGTAAACTTCTACACGACGATTCTGTTCTCTTCCGACAGCTGTGTCGTTGCTGGCGATAGGATCGCTTTCGCCCATTCCCTGCACACCTTTAATCTGGTTGGAAGAAACGCCGCAGTTTAACAGGTAGCTGGCTACACTCTGTGCACGTTCCTGTGACAAGTTCAGATTTTTCTGACGGCTTTGTTCGGCAGTACTGTTTCTCCAGCCCTGATTGTCGGTATATCCGTAGATGGATACGTCCATGTCTCTGTTCTGGTTGAGTACGTTGTTGGCGAACTTGCTCAATGCAGACTTGGCAGCAGCACTCAGAGTTGCATTACCGGTAGTGAAAAGAATACCTGAATCGAATGTAACTTTTACTGCCTGCAATCCGTTGTTGTCAGTTATCTGCTCTACTTGTGCGCCTTCAATTTGTTTTGCTTCTGCTGCCGCTTTATCCATCTTCTTTCCGATAAGGGCACCTGTTCCTGCACCTACTGCAGTACCGATAGCCGCACCGATGGCAGCACCCTTGCCTTTACCGATAACACCGCCGAGGATAGCACCCAATGCAGCACCCGAACCACCGCCGATTGCGGCACCTTTGCCCGTATTGTTCATGCTTGCGCAGCCACTGAATATCATGGTTATACTCATGAAGAGAACCATCCATTTCATCTTGTTCATAATGCAATGTTTTTTAAATAGGTTTATAAAATAATACTTTAATAAATTAACAACGCAAAGATACATATTATTTGCCAAGGTCATACTTTTTAAGTTAAAATAACTCCGGACGATCTTTGTATATGTAAAATAACAAACGACACGACTACCTTGTTGACACGGAAGGCAGATTTAAGCATTTTTTCCTGATCATGGTGAACCATCCCAAGAGAATCAGTCCTTTGGCAATCGTTGTGACGCATACTGCCCACCAGATACCTTCTACTCCCATGCCCATCCGTACAAACAGGATGGCAAGCGGAATGCGCATATAGTTGCATACAATGCTGACAATGGCAGGAGGCACGGTACGCCCGATGCCGTAGAACACTCCCTGCATCGTGATTTCGAGCATCATAAACAGCTGCGAATATCCGTCGATACGCAGAAATACACCTCCGGCTTCGTAAGCTGCCTGTTCGGGGACAAAGATCGAAAAGACCTCATTGCCGTAAAAGACAAACAGCAGCGTGCAGAAAGTTCCGAAGATTCCCGTCATCCATAGGGTGGTGTGCCAGGCTTTCAGTACCCGTTCTATTCGTCCGGCGGCGAAGTTCTGGGCAATAAAGGCGCTAAGTGCGGTGGAGAAACCTTGGGAGGTATTCCAGGTGATGGCTTCTATCTGTCCGCCGGTGGTGAAAGTCATCAGTCCGATGTGTCCGCCCTGTTCGGATGCGGTACGGCAGAGGAACATATTGACGAAGGCGAACAGTGTGTTTAGGGTAGCTACGGGCAGGCCTAGTTTCAGAATACGCCGCGTGTACTTCTTCTTCAGTCGGGAGAAGAACGGGAAACCGCCGAGCAGGGCGTCTTTGCGGAAACGCAGCTGATAGATGAAGATGGCGAAAACCGTTGCCTGCGAGAGCCATGTAGCGTAGGCGGCACCGTTTGTTCCCAGCCCGAAGCCGAAGATAAACAGAGGGTCGAGAATGATATTCATAATCAGTCCCGTCCCACTGATATAGAATGGAATTTTGCTTCGTCCCGCTGCATTATAGATACCTGTGAAGGCAGCGGACAGGAATATGAACGGCAATGCGGTGGAAATAATCCGCAGGTATTCGATGGCATTGGCTGTGATGTGCTCTTCTAGTTCATAGATGCGGATAATGGGGCTTGCGAACATGAACAGCAGTCCGCCCCAGCAGATCGAAATGATCAGAGCAATCGTGATATTGTGTGAAGCGAACTGGCGGGCATCTTCCTGATTCTGCGCACCGATGGATTGACCCACGCTGACTTCGGACCCTACCTTATTTAATAAGGAGATAGAACCGGACATCCATGTCAGGATTCCAACCGAACCGATGGCGGCTACGGCCTCACTGCCCAGTCGTCCCACCCATGCCATATCTGTGAGGCTGTATGCCATCTGTATAAACGATGTTGCCATGATAGGCATCGCCAGATTGAAAAGTTGGCGGTTGATAGGGCCGTGTGTCAGATTCTTAATTCCTTGCATATCACTTTTTCTATTTAAAAGGAGGCGCAAAGATACATAAAATTACTATCTTCGCACATCAAATATTCATTAATCAAAGTATACAGATACTATGAAACAGAAATTCTCTTCTCTTTTTGTATTGCTGGTCCTGCTATTGACAGGTCTGCAAGTCTCGGCACAAAGTACGCCAAAACCATTTGATATTGAACAGCCTTCTCTTCGTGTTTTCCTGCCGGCACCGGAACTGGCGACAGGTCGTGCTGTGGTAGCCTGTCCGGGTGGGGGATACTCCGGTCTGGCGGTCAATCACGAAGGGTATGATTGGGCGCCGTATTTCAACAAACAAGGAATTGCATTGATTGTTCTCAAATACCGGATGCCGAAAGGCGACCGCACCCTCCCGATCTCCGATGCCGAAGCAGCCATGAAAATGGTACGTGACAGCGCTGACGTATGGAATCTGAATCCGAATGATATTGGTATCATGGGATCTTCTGCCGGAGGCCATCTGGCTTCGACCGTCGCTACACATGCACCTGAAGCACTTCGTCCCAACTTCCAGATTCTCTTCTATCCGGTGATTACGATGGACAAATCTTTCACTCACATGGGCTCTCATGACAATCTGTTGGGTAAGGACGCTTCTGCCGATTTGGAAAAAGAATTCTCCAACGAGAAGCAAGTGACCAAAGAGACTCCCCGTGCTTTCATTGTTTATAGCGATGATGACAAGGTAGTTCCTCCTGCCAACGGAGTCAACTATTATCTGGCTTTAAATAAGAAAGGTGTTCCTTCCGTTCTCCATATTTATCCTACGGGCGGACACGGTTGGGGAATTCGTGAAGATTTCCTCTACAAGAGTGAAATGCAGAACGAACTGACTTCTTGGTTGCGTAGTTTCAAGGCTCCTCGCAAAGATGCCGTCCGTGTGGCTTGCATCGGCAACAGTATTACGTTCGGAGCAGGAATAAAGAATCGCAGCCGTGACAGCTATCCTTCCGTACTGGCCCGTATGTTGGGCGACAGTTACTGGGTGAAAAATTTCGGAGTAAGCGCCCGTACCATGTTGAACAAAGGAGATCATCCTTATATGAACGAACCTGCTTATAAGAATGCGTTAGCTTTTAATCCTAACATCGTCGTTATCAAACTCGGAACAAACGACAGCAAATCATTCAACTGGAAATACAAAGCAGACTTCATGAAAGATGCGCAGAACATGATCAACGCTTTCAAGGGCCTTCCTTCACAGCCGAAGATTTATCTCTGCTATCCTTCCAAAGCTTATCTTACAGGTGACGGCATCAACGATGATATTATCTCTAAAGAAATCATTCCGATGATCAATAAGCTCGCCAAGAAAAACGACCTGTCTGTTATAGACCTCCATACTGCGATGGACGGAATGCCCGAACTCTTTCCGGACCGTATTCATCCGAACGAAAAGGGAGCGCAGGTAATGGCAAAAGCTGTCTATCAATCTATCTCTGCTTTAAAATAAAAAATATGTTACCGATCATTGAGCTTTTAACCGGATAATTGTATTGATAATATAGCCCCTGATAAAAGAAAGGAGAATATTATGATTAGAACAGTTGCTGTCTTTGTTTTTGTGTCTTTAGCTTGTGTTGCTACTGCCTTTTCTCAAACTATAGAAAAGGGGAATAAAATGGATGTGCAAAAGAAAAATAGCTCTGCGGAAGTAAGCGGACACCAGTTGCCCGAAGCAAAAATCATAGAACCGAAGTTACCGGATATAGAGGCTAAAAAACTTGCAACAGATGATAAGTCCATGCAGACATACGGTCTGACACCTTCAAGTCCTGCATCGGGCTTATCTCCCTATTTTTACGATTTTCCTGCATTGCTGGAAAGTAATCCGGCATTGACGGATTTTTATAATTTTCGTCAGCATTCTATGAATGGACAGTTTTCTTTTATTGGGAGTGCAGAACAAAAGACTTATCTGGGATTGGGGCAATATGTAGCGGTAAATGCCGGAATGCGCTGGATTCCTTCTCAAAGATTTTTCGTTGAAGCGGGAGGAACCTTAAGCCGGCAATTCTATTTGGCTTTGCCTATAGCGAGGCAAGATATAGCAGGAATATATACGAGAATGCATTATTCTTTAGCCAGAAATGTCCGGTTAAATGTCTGGGGACAATATTTTATGGGGGGAAATACACCTCCTCCGGTTTACAATCCGTTATTTCCACATACAGGGGTAGGAGCTTCTATCTCGGTCGATGTGAAAAAGAATACGGAAGTAAGTGTCGGTGCGGAATACCAGTACGACAAGAATTCAAGGGAATGGAAAATGGAAACGTCAGGCCGTGTATCCATTGGCTTTTGACACATATTTCATCATTCATTTGGTTCTGTTATTTATTTCCCATATCTTTGACGCATTAAAATTATAATGTTTCATTAAAACTAGTGGATGTTTAACTCATCATTTATTACATCGGATTTGGTCTGATAAGAATCTGTTCACTTTAACAGATTCGAACTTTCATACTTTCGGATAATCTTTCCGGAAGTGATTCTCCTATATTATATAACTTTAGTTTTTATACCCGCATACAATAGCAAAAGCATTGTTGTGCTTTCACGTGTATGCTATATACATTAAGATAATGAGTAACGAAAATAATAATCTGTCATTATATGGTTGGAGTGATAATCTATTTCGGCAAAAACAAATCTCACAATTTAAAGATATGTCTCATGGACGAATCATCGTGACACATAAAACCTGTTATGAAGTGGTTGCAGAGGATGGCGTATATTTGTGTGAGTTAACAGGAAATATGATTTATGGCAGAATGCCTGATGAATACCCTTGTACGGGCGATTGGGTGATTTTTCAGCCATTTGATGCAAACAAAGGGATTATAGTTGATACGTTGCCTCGTGAACGGGCGTTGTATCGCAAGAAGAACGGAACGGTAGCCGACCGGCAGGCCATTGCTTCTTACGTCGATAAAGCATTTATTGTGCAAAGCCTTGATGATAATTTCAATGTTCGCAGAGCGGAACGTTTCATAGCCCAGATAATGGAAGAAAATATCAAACCGGTATTGGTGCTCAATAAAGCCGATTTAGGTTGTGACAGGCAGAAAATAGATGAAGCGATCAAACACATTGCCCGTCAGTTTCCTGTATTTATCACAAGTATTTGTCAACCTCAAACGATTCTCCGGTTGCGGGAATCCATAACAAAAGGCGAAACAGTTGTGTTTGTCGGCTCTTCGGGTGTCGGCAAGAGTTCACTGGTGAATACCCTTTGCGGGAAATCGGTATTGAATACTTCCGATATAAGCCTGTCTACAGGGAAGGGGCGGCATACTTCGACTCGTCGGGAAATGGTATTGATGGATGGCTCAGGTGTTTTAATCGACACTCCGGGTGTTCGGGAATTTGGTTTGGCGATTGACAATCCCGATTCGCTTGCCGAAATGTTTGAAATATCCGACTATGCGGAATCATGCCGTTTCAGCGATTGTAAGCATATCGACGAGCCGGGTTGTGCTGTTTTAGAAGCGGTACATAATGGTACGTTAGATCATAAGGTATATGAGAGTTATCTGAAACTCAGACGAGAAGCATGGCATTTCTCCGCTTCCGAACATGAAAAACGTAAGAAGGAGAAATCCTTTACGAAACTCGTAGAAGAAGTGAAGAAACGCAAGGCTAATTTCTAAAGAACTATTGAAGCAGGGAATGCCGGTACTTTATCAGACAAGGTGGTACTGTATGACGGCTTCTCTGCTTCTTATTGTTTGGTAAGAGTTTACGGCAACTATTCTCTTGCTTTTAGAGTAAAGGCATTTCAACTCTTGTGACATGTTCCTCTTCGGGTACATCCGGATTGCTGTAATAATATTCTATTGATGTTCCCGAAGCCTTATATCCATTTGTTTTTATCCATTCGGTCATCTCATTGTACAGCTGTGCCAGTTCATTGTAATTTCCTCTATGCAGACATACGACTATTCTTCTGGCGGGGAGGATGACAGACTGTATTTTTTCGTCACCCTGTAAAGGTTTCGAAGATTTCAGTCCGATAATCATTTCTATACGATCTTCGGTCAGGCTTTCAAAGTCGGGGTACTCTACGAAGGGGATATCCGTGGTTACTTCTCCCTGTTTCTTGAATAAAGAGTCTATTCTTACAAAATTCTCTCCGATAGCCTGTGACATACCTTTCATGTTGGTTTGTACTTCAATAGCCAAAGCGGGCTGTTCCGGCTGCTGTAAAAGCATGATTTCTGATATCTTTTCCATAGATTCTGTTTTAATGGTGATTATTTCCGTATGACCGGTATATATATTTCTGTTAGTAATTCCGACGTTTCCGTGGTGGACGGATGATTCATATACATCTCAAAGCTGAATGTGCTTTGGGGATGGTATTTACTTTTCGGAAACCATTCCTCATAAATGCTCCTGTACACTTTGTGTAAAGAAGAATAGCTCCCCGTATGTCTGAACACGGCATATCGCCCTCCGGGAATTTGCATGCTTCCCGGTACCGGTCTCGCTTTAGTATCATCGCGAAGGGTGATGCCCAGATAGAACCGGCACTTCTCCGTAGGCGTAATCGACGGATCGTCCATGCTAAGGCTGATAAACTTGTCATATCGTGGGTCTGCTTCATACTGTTCGGCATGATGCAGTAGTTTATTCCAAAGTAATCTGTATTTTAGTTTGTTTTTATACGCTTCACCCACTTCGATGCAGAATATCTTTATCGGGCTGATCACTTTTATCTCCGGTTTTATGTTTGTTGCCGGATTTTCACCGTTCGGTCTGTGCTTTTCTCTGTATTGAGAAGTTTATATACCAAAATGTTTCTTAAAAGCTTTGGCGATACTGTATTTAGTCTGATAACTCGTTTGCTCTATGATTTGCTTTAGCGTATAGTCCGTAGAGATCAGCAGATGTGCAACGTGTTCCATGCGCAAACGCTGTATGTAACTGCCGATATTCTCTCTGGTAGCGGTGCGGAACACTCTTCTGAAATGAAATTTGGACAGTCCGCTCATCGAACTCAGCGTGTCGGTATCCAGTACCTCCGTCAGATGACCGTTGATGTACACTATTATGTTCTGAATCATCTTATGATGAAGGCTGCTTGTCTCTTGCTTTTGCCGCCATCTGTTCAGTGTGGGAAGGCGTTTGTCCAGTATCTCCCTCAGCTCTTTCGGAGAATAGTCCGTGTCTGCGTATTCATTATATTTATCTGTATATTTTATCCAGATGTCGATCATTTCCCACATGGATATATCGACAATGTATTTCCCATCCTTCAGGCAGTAATAACAAAACTCATCACTTCTCGAACCGTCGGAGTTGGTGCCTAAATATTCCTCCACGTCGAAGCGGAGCGGCATTCCGCAGCTTTGGCAATATCTTTTATTTATTTCTGATTCAACCATTTGACTAATCTTGCATTCTTTGCAAAAATAAGCTATTTTTTCAGTAAACAGTTGTCCGGAATAGCCATCTTTTTATTAATAAATGTTCATTTCCGCTATTTCTTAAAGTTGTATCTTTGCCGCGCTTTTATAATATATAAGGTAAAGATGGAAACAATAACTGGAAAAAGAAGTTTATCATTATATGAGCCGATTGTTTGGTGTAGGTCTGTTTGTCATCGATTCGATATTGGATATGTTTTGGGCTTTATGTAGAGTCTTATATCTATGTTCTGTGTATATTAATAAAAAAACCTCTGATAATCATTGGTTATCAGAGGTTTTTTACTCCGTGATCCAGCTGGGGCTCGAACCCAGGACCCCAACATTAAAAGTGTTGTGCTCTACCTGCTGAGCTACTGAATCAATCCTTTATGCTTTCTTTCGAATTGCGGGTGCAAAGGTAGAACATTTTTTTAGAACTCCAAAGCATTTCAAACATTTTTCTTATCTTTGTGCCATTATCAACAATATACAATCATTAATATATGGCTGACGATAAAAAAATCATCTTCTCAATGGTGGGAGTGAGCAAAGCTTTCCAACCAAATAAAAATGTACTGAAAGACATTTACCTGTCGTTCTTCTATGGAGCGAAGATTGGTATTATCGGTCTGAACGGTTCCGGTAAATCTACCTTATTGAAGATTATCGCGGGTCTGGAGAAATCCTATCAGGGAGAAGTGGTCTTCTCTCCGGGATATTCTGTGGGCTATTTGGCACAAGAACCTTATCTGGACGACACAAAGACAGTAAAAGAAGTAGTAATGGAAGGTGTGCAACCGATCGTTGACGCACTGGCAGAATACGAAGAAATCAATCAGAAATTCGGTTTGCCCGAGTATTATGAAGATCAGGACAAGATGGATATACTTTTCGCCCGTCAGGGAGAATTGCAAGATATCATCGACGCAACTGATGCATGGAATCTGGACAGTAAACTGGAACGTGCGATGGATGCGCTCCGTTGTCCGCCCGAAGATCAGCCGGTGGTGAATCTCTCCGGAGGTGAACGCCGTCGTGTCGCTCTTTGCCGTTTGTTGTTGCAGAAACCGGACATCCTGTTGCTCGATGAGCCTACCAACCACTTGGATGCTGAATCTATCGACTGGCTGGAACAACATTTGCAGCAATACGAAGGTACAGTTATCGCCGTAACTCACGACCGTTACTTCCTTGATCACGTTGCCGGATGGATTCTCGAACTCGACCGTGGCGAAGGTATCCCTTGGAAGGGAAACTACTCATCCTGGCTGGAACAGAAGACCAAACGGATGGAAATGGAAGAAAAGACCGCCAGCAAGCGTCGTAAAACACTGGAACGTGAGTTGGAATGGGTGCGCATGGCTCCGAAAGCTCGTCAGGCGAAAGGAAAAGCCCGTCTTAATTCATACGACAAGTTGCTGAATGAAGACTTGAAGGAGAAAGAAGAGAAGCTGGAAATCTTTATCCCGAATGGTCCCCGTCTGGGTAATAAGGTAATTGAGGCAAAACACGTAGCGAAGGCATACGGCGACAAACTGCTGTTCGATGATCTGAACTTTATGCTTCCTCCTAACGGTATTGTTGGTGTCATCGGTCCTAACGGTGCAGGAAAAACAACTCTTTTCCGTCTGATTATGGGATTGGAAACGGTAGATAAAGGTGAGTTTGAAGTAGGAGAGACCGTAAAGGTATCCTATGTAGACCAGCAGCATAAAGACATTGACCCGAACAAGAGCGTCTATCAGGTAATCTCCGGTGGTAATGATTTGATCCGTATGGGTGGACGTGATATCAATGCACGTGCGTACCTGTCCCGTTTCAACTTTGCCGGTGCCGATCAGGAAAAACTTTGTGGTGTTCTTTCCGGTGGTGAAAGAAACCGTCTGCATCTGGCGATCGCTCTGAAAGAAGAAGGTAACGTTCTGCTGCTCGATGAGCCGACCAATGACATTGACGTGAACACCCTTCGTGCTTTGGAGGAAGGTTTGGAAGACTTTGCAGGGTGTGCGGTAGTCATCTCTCACGACCGTTGGTTCCTCGACCGTATCTGTACACATATCCTTGCTTTTGAAGGAGATTCTAATGTATTCTACTTTGAAGGTTCCTATTCAGAATATGAGGAAAACAAATTGAAGCGTCTGGGCAATGAAGAACCGAAGCGTGTTCGTTATAGAAATTTAATGACTGACTAGTATTTGTTGACAGATTACAAGTTAAATCTCGCTTAATATACGAAAATGAAAGGCTCTGCAAACATTGCAGAGCCTTTATTGTTTTCGAAAGCAATAAAATGTTTATCTCTCTTAAAAGAATGTAGCATAATTGTCATCTAAGTCTAAATAATATTAATTATCTTTGTGCACAGTTTCAATGAAACAAACAATTAGTATTAACTAATAAATTACATTATGTTGAAGAGAATGCGGTCTTTTTTAGTGGTCGTAATGTTACTGATTACTGCTACGATGAGTGCGCAAGTTACCACAGCAAGTATGAGTGGTAAAGTAACAGCACAAGATGAACCTATTATTGGAGCAACGATCGTTGCTATTCACGAGCCCTCCGGTACCCGCTATGGTACAGTGACCAATGTCAGTGGGCAATTCAATCTGCAAGGTATGCGTACAGGCGGTCCTTACAAAGTCGAAATCACCTATGTCGGCTATCAGTCAGCCATTTACAAGGGCATCCAGTTGTCATTAGGAGAAAACTACGTATTGAATGTTTCTTTGAAAGAAAGTTCAGAGTTGTTGGATGAAGTAGTAGTAACAGCACCAAAAACTATCGAAAAAATAGGTACTGTTACTAATGTAAGTGAACGTCAGATGAACACTTTACCTACTATTAACAGAAGTATAACAGATTTCACAAAGCTCTCTCCTTATGCAGGTGGAAGCAGTTCTTTTGCGGGGCGTGATGGACGTTATAACAATATAACGATTGATGGTGCTTCGTTTAATAATAGTTTCGGATTAAGTTCTAATAATTTACCTGGAGGAGATTCTCAACCCATATCTTTAGATGCAATCGATGAGATTACTGTAAATGTCTCTCCTTACGATGTTAAATATTCCAACTTCACAGGTGCTTCTATTAATGCTGTAACAAAAAGTGGAACAAACTCATTTTCGGGTACTGCATATACCTATCATAAACCAAGAGGATTTGCAGGGAGCTCTATTGACGGTGAGGATATTCTTAAAGCAAAAGAATACAACTCTCATTCATATGGTGTAACTTTTGGAGGTCCAATCATTAAGAATAAGCTTTTCTTCTTCTTGAATGCTGAAATTGAAAATAAGGAAACTCCGGGGGTAACTTGGCTTCCTAATCAAGATCAAAATGGAACAGGGGATAGCGGAAAACGTATCTCACGTACTTGGGTGGGTGATATGCGTACTATCAGTGACTTTGTTAAAACTAAATATGATTATGACCCCGGACAGTATGAGAACTTCAATAATTTCCAAAGTGATAATTGGAAGTTAATGGCTCGTATTGATTGGAATATACATCAGAATCATAAGTTGACAGTGCGTTTTAATTCTGTTTCCTCAGAAGATGACAGAGAAGTAAGCGCTAAGTCCACTATTATAACTAGTACTAATTCTAATCGTTATGGTTTGGATGCCTTTTCTTTTGGTAATTCAAACTATAAGATGAAAAACGTAGTAACATCGATAACAGGCGAGTTAAATAGTCGTTTCTCGAATAATGTTCAGAATAAACTGTTAGCCACATATACTCATATTAGTGATACACGCGAGCAGAAAGGCTCTGATTTTCCTTTTGTCGATATATATAAGGACGGAAAGCAATATATAACTTTAGGTACAGAAGTGTTTACTCCTAATAATCAGGTTATCAATAATGTATTTAGTCTTGTTGATAATGTGAGTATATCATTAGGAAAACATGAATTGCTTGCTGGCGTTTCTTTTGAACGCCAATATTTTAAAAATTCTTATTTGAGAGGCCCTTACGGATATTATCGTTATGATTCAATGGATGATTTTATGCAGGGAAAAGTACCTACCATTTATGGTATTACATATGGGTATAATGGTAATGATGCTCCAGGTTCTGAGTTGACATTCGGAATGGCTGGTGTATATGCCCAAGACGTATGGTCTCTTACTCCTAATTTTCGTTTGACATATGGCTTACGTCTGGATATGCCAATATATATGAATTCATTAGATTCTAACAAGTCAATAGAGGAATTAGCTTTTGTAAATAATACTCATGTCGATATTTCTAAGTGGCCGAAGACACAAGTCTTGTTTTCGCCAAGAGTCGGTTTTAATTGGGATGTAAAAGGTGATCGCTCCGTAATTGTATCAGGAGGTACAGGAATCTTTACTGGATTGTTACCTTTTGTATGGTTCACTAATCAACCAAGTAATTCGGGCTTATACCAAAATATGGTAGAGTATAATACACAAAAAAATCCGGGCTCTTTACCTGCTGACTTTGGTTTTAATCCTAATTATAGAGAAACTCTGCAGAAATATCCCAGTTTATTTCCTTCTACACCTTCAGAGCAAGCACCTGATGTTATAGCATATGTAGATCCTAAGTTTAAGATGCCGCAAGTTTGGCGTAGTAATTTGAATGTGGATATTCAACTGCCGTATGATTTTATGTTATCTGTTGGAGCAATGTATACAAGAGATATTTATAATGTTGCGCAGCTCAATATGAATGAGGCTGAGCCTACGGGTGTGTATAATGAACAACCGGATCGTATTTATTGGGCTTCAAAAAAATACGAGTATAATGATTATACTAATGGTAAGAATGTAGTAGTAAAACTTTCTAATGGAGAAGATAAAGGATATCAATATTCTTTTAATGCTATTTTGACAAAGAAATACGATTTTGGTTTTACAGGGTCTATCGGCTATACTTATACAATGGCTAAAGATCTGACTGCAAATCCTGGGTCAGCACCTAATTCAGCATGGCAAAATAATGTGGCAGTAAATTCATTGAATGATCCCGGAGTATCTTATTCTTTATTTTCTACGCCCCATCGTATTATTGCTAATGCTTCTTATGAAATTAATTATGCTAAATGCTTAAAGACAACGTTCTCGTTATTTTATTCAGGATATCATACAGGACGTTATTCCTATACATATTATAATGATATGAATGGTGATGGCAATTATTCGGATTTAATATACGTGCCTAATTCTCAGGATGAAATGACCTTTGTTGATATTACAGATAAAAGTGGTGCTATTACTTATTCTGCTGTAGATCAAGCTAAAGATTTTTGGGATTTTGTGAACAATGATTCTTATCTTAAAAATCGTAAGGGAAAATATGTGGAACGTAATGGATCTTTAACACCTTGGATTAATCGCTTTGATTTTAAAATTGCTCAGGATTTTTATGCAACTTTAGGTGGGCGTAAATATGGAATACAGGTTAGCCTTGATATGCTGAATGTAGGAAATATGATTAATTCAAAATGGGGAGCATATCAATCTTGTGGTCTCAAGAGTTATGACAATGTACAGTTATTAAAAACTGCTAGCAAAGTTGGTGAACCCTTGACTTACCAGATAAATGCTAATTCACGTGAAGCTTTTAAAGAAAGATCATCATGGCAATATACCAATACCATTGGTAGTGCATGGTCTATGCAATTAGGAGTAAAAGTTACTTTCTAATACAAGTTTTAAAGTTAAAAAGAAGGATTTTATTTTAATGGGAAGCCAGTTAATTCATAATGAGTTAACTGGCTTTTTTGTAGCCTTTCTATATAGTGATATACAGCGTAAGGTTTATAACCTCATTCTCATCACCACCGGATTATGATCACTATACTCCAAATCCGGAGAGAAGTAATCCACCCCTTGAAACTCAGACGAATGGAGGATATAGTCGATTCTCAGCAGATGCTTGAAATATCGGAAAGTGTACATATACCCATGTCCGCAGGTCTGAAAACCATCATTCAGTTTTTCTCCTTTTACCGTTTGATATACATATGAAGAAGGGAGAGAGTTGAAGTCACCACATACCAGGGTGGGATAGGGAGAAGCAGAAATCAATTGATTGATATGTTCAGCTTGTGCGGCACGTTTCTTGAAGTTCTCGTGCAGACCATCGGCAAGGGTGAGAGCGGCACGTTCCGCACGGTCGGTATCATCCGCACGAAGTTCTTTTTCCAGTTTGCGCTTGTTGCGGCTGACTTCCGTAGTCTGCAGATGATTGTTGAACAGACGGATTGTTTGGCCGTTAATGTCGATATCACACCACAGGCTGCAGTTGTTGGAATTTGGGTAGGTGACGAGCTGCTTCTCCTTGATAGGATAACGGCTGAACACAGCCAGTTGCAAAAGACTCTCCCCGGCAGGAGAAGAAGGTACATAGTAATACGGCCATTCGGAAAGAACGGTGCGAAGACTGTCAATACCAAATTCATGATTGATCCCAAACTCTTGAAAACAGAAGATATCTACACCGAGCTCCTTCATGTAAGCAGCGATTTGCTTGCATGAGAAACCTGTGTGCTCGTGATTAAAGCTGTTAACGTTATAGGTGGCAATAGTCAGTGCTGATTCGGTGTCCCTTTCGTTTTTCTTCAGAAACGAAGATTCAGTATTCGGTTGGGGAGCCGAATCAAAAAGCGGGAACTGGAGGACACGGGTCAGATACCCCCAATTTCCCAGTATGGCGATTAAAGGAATGAAAACCCAGCATCGCCAGCGAACCATCCAATAGATGGCAGAGGCGACATTAGCCAGCAAAAGTATCGGCAGAACCAATCCGATAAAGGGCATCAGCTTAAAGCCCTCCGGCGAAGCATCTCCGGCGAAGGCTCCGGCTAATGTGAAACCTGCCAGAATACTCGTCAGCAGGATAGACAGGTAGTAAAGTAATCTATATAAGGCTTTCATTTTATGGTAACCATTTATTAATCATATCCTTGAGCTTCGCTTGCGAGATCGGTTTGGTGATGAAGTCGCTGCATCCGGCATCCGTTGCAGCGATCTGATCCTGTTGATAAGCATAAGCACTTTGTGCGATAATGGGCACAGTAGGAGAGAGCTCACGAATGATCTTCGTAGCCTCCAGACCGTCGAGATTAGGCATTTTGATATCCATCAGAATAAGGTCCGGCTTCGCTTCATCGTATGAGGTAACGGCCTCCATACCGTCCCGTGCACGTATAAGCCTGTACTTTCTTCCAAGAATAGCTTTCAGCAAATCGAAGTTACTGTCCTCATCTTCCGCTATCAGAATAGTCCGCTGGCTTGGAGAGGCATTGGCGGAAATACTATCGGAACTATTATCGTCCGTATTTCCGGAAGTCTTTTCAGAATCCTCCTTGACAGACGTTTCTACTGACGTCTCCGTAGAAGCCATGTCAATCTTTATAGAACCCGTGTCGGTCGATTGTTCCGACTCGTAAGGCAGGGTGAACGTGAAAGTCGTCCCTTGACCTACCACCGAAGAAACGGAGATTTCACCTCCCAATCGTTCGACAATTGTTTTACAGATAGACAGTCCGAGTCCTGTGCCCTGCGCGTAGTTGTTCAGTTTGGCAAAGCGTTCGAACACACGTTCTATTTTCTCCGGTTCGATGCCCGTACCGGTGTCAGTCACGTGGAAAACAACCTGCTTGTTCACCAGCTTGTATCCGTAGCTGATGCTGCCCGCCTTTGTGAATTTGAACGCGTTGCCTATCAGGTTCGAGAACACCTGGAACACCCGGTTCTTGTCAGTCTCTATCACCAGACCATTTTCGGATGGCTCGTAGATTAGCTTCACCCCTTGTGGAGTACGGAAGACGTGGGCATCGTACACTTCCTTACACAGGCTGTGGATATTTACCGGTGCGCTGGTGAACTCAATAATGCCCGATTCGATTTTCGAAAGATCGAGAATCTCGTTGATCAGTTGCAGCAAACGTTCGTTGTTGGCCTCGACAATCTCGTAGAATGTATGCCGTTCTTCCGTATTTTCACTTTCGGCGATCAGATGCGAGAAGCCGACGATGGCATTCAGCGGAGTACGTATCTCATGACTCATATTGGCGAGGAAAGCAGATTTCAGTTTGTCGGACATTTCGGCTTTCTCCTTGGATGTCTGAAGTTCCCGTTTGATCTTTTCCAGTTCCGTGATGTCCCATTCGATGCTGACAATGATAGGAGAGGATAGTTCGTCACCGTCCACCCGTATCTTCCGTTTGTCCAGAATGAGCTGGTTTCCGTTTTTGTCTTTTCCTTCCATCGTCCAGTGGAGTCCTTGTCCGGTAGTGGCAACCAGTACATCTTCCTCCCTTTTCTTTTCTGCCACTTCGGGCGGATAGTAGTCGAAGTCATTCTTGCCGATAGCTTCGCCGACGCACAGGTCCCGGTTGTACGATTCCCGGTTGCGGTAGATATATCTGAAATCATTGTTGACCTCCTTGACGACAATTCCGGCGGGAAGATTGTCGATGGTGGTATCCATGATCAGGTTGAGCCGTTTGATTTGCGCTTCATAGTGCAGCCGTTCGGAGATGTCGTGTGAGAACGACCAGTAACTTTCCTCTCCGGAGTCGTTGGTGACATTGTACATGATCCCTTCGTAAGCCAGTATGTTTTTGCTTATCCTCGAGGGGTGATGGGCGATGAAACTTCTGCTTCCTCCGTGAAGAATATCTTTGCAGCGTTCCTGCCAGTCATTCTCCGTTTTCATGTCCCCGGCTATTTCGTAGATTTTCAGTTTGCCGATCTCCTCACTTTCTGGAATGCCGTGATTCTGGAGGAACTGGCGGTTGGCGAAGATCAGCGTGCCATCCTCTTTGGCGGCGAAGATACTCTCCTTTGCGTTGTTGATGGCATGTGTCAGCGTGTTGATATCGTTTCTGTGACGCTGTATGTAGGTGATGTTCTGGATGTACCCTTCGATGTTGCAGCTACCGTTCGGCAGCTCTTCGCGCAGATAGGCCTGCAGACGCATGTAGTAGATCTCTCCGGCAACGCGGACGCGGTAGCTGATGCTCTCCTCGTTGGGACCTTCCTCGTTTTTGCGGCACCAGTTGGTGAAGTTCAGGCGGTCTTCTTTGACAATAAGCTGCTGGTAGTTGTCAAGAGAGATACTTCGGGAGGACTCTTCGCACAACACTCCGGTGTAGCCCATATAATAGAATACATTGTCGTATGTGTTGTACATCCACTGTCCGATCTGGGCCACTTTCTGTATCTCCCGTAAGTTCCTGTTGACCTGCTCCAGCTGGCGTTTCACGTTGCTTCGCTGGGTGATGTCCCGATATTGGCAGAGCACCATGTCATCGTAAGGATACATGATACACTTGAAATAATAGGTATTATCCTCCAGTTCCAGCTTGTAGTTCTTGCTGATGCTTCGCTGTTCCCGAAGCACGGTCTGGAAGGTGCTGTAAACCTTCTCACGGGTATGCTCGGGCATACGTTCGAATATATTTTTTCCTAAAAGCCTCTCTTCTTGTAAAAACCATAAATTGCTATGAATATCAATATCAATGCAAATGCCATTTCTATCGACTAATAGCATGGTGTCGGCGGTCAACTTCAGTATTCTTTGCGCATTATCTGCCTCATGTAATGTTCTGTTCATGCTTGTCCGATTAGATTTATAAGATTCTGTTTCATGCAAAGATAGCAAAATATTTGATTCTCTGTTCTTATTTTTCGGCACGTTTTGCTTTTTCCCAGGCGCCGCTTCCTTTTTTTCTTTTCAGATAGTCGATTCCTTTGAGCACATTCACGTTCATGAATAAGAAATAATAGGGAATAAACAGTACTTTATTCTTTATTTGTCTGGTAGAGAGGTAATATCCCCAGTATCCCATTCCGTAGAAAAGAATCTGTAACCCCAGCAGGGTGCCATAAAACAGGGGAGATTCGCCCAATAGCAAAACGACTATATTCAGTGGTAACAGCGCAAACAGCAGGAATGGAGTGACAGACCAGCGCAATACCCGGTGCGACGTGTACTGAAAACTCAGGATTCCGTAACGGAAAGGATTCAGCAACGGGAGCAGACGCCAGATCGACTGTAATCCTCCGGCAGCGATACGCACTTTTCGTTTTTCCTCTTCACCCATATCTGCCGATCCGCTTTCGATGGCGTAGGCATTGGTGCAGTAGGCGATGGTGTATCCTTTCATGGCGATGCGGAGAGAGAGGATGAAGTCGTCGAGCAGCGTATCCGGTTCCATCGGTTCGAAGAGTTCGCGGCGGACGGCAAACAGTTCTCCGGCAGCGCCTACAGCTGAGTAGAGACGGGAGTCGAGCGCTTTCAGTGTCGATTCGTATTTCCAGTAGATGCCTTCGCCTCCGGCGGCTGCTCCGTCCTTCGTCTGTACGGCTATACGTTTTTCTCCTGCCACGCAGCCCACTTTCGGGTTTTGAAAAGCCAGTACGATTTCACGGATTGCCTCGCTGTTGACCATTGTGTTGGCGTCCGTAAAGACGACAAGCGGGGTCCGGACGAGTGTCATTCCTCGTGTCATGGCGGCTGTCTTTCCCTGCCATTTCGGCTGGAAGTAGACGGTTGCTTTTCCGTTCCAGCGGGTTTGGAGACGGTCGTTTGTGCCGTCATCGCTTCCGTCCGTCACCCAGACGATGCGGAGTTTGTCCGCAGGGTAGTCCAGGGCGAGGCTGTTCTCCATCTTTTCGTCCACCACGTCTTCTTCGTTGAAGGCGGTGATGAAGAGGGTTACTTCCGGCAAGTCACTGTCCGGTGGCAGCACCCGTTTCACGGGTTTCACGAAAAGCTCTTTCAGCTTGACGAGGGCGTAGAGGACGATGCCGTAGCCCAGATAGGTGTAGAACACCATGAACAGGGCGGACCAGAAGATGATTTCGAGGATGAGAGTTTCGTTCATAGCTGTATTCTCGTTTAATAGATGTTTGTTGATTTACTTATTGAAGTCGTTTTTTCAGTGCCTCTTTTTTAGCCGATTCTTTCAGCATGTTTACAAAGTAGAGGGCGTCTGCTTTGTTGGAAGCATCGGAAGGATTGGCCTCGTATCGTTTTACGAAGTTCTCGGCGTGTTCAAACAGGTATTTCCGACAGTCGATATTGAGCATGATACCGTCTTTGTAGTCAGCATAAGATAGTCCGGTCAATGCATCATTTCCTTCGATGGAAACAATGTCATACATGCTAATTCCCGATAAATTGATAGTGGTAGAAGGATAGTAGAAGAACTTTTCTCCCGGTAAATTTATTGTTAATTTGAAAGAACTTGCGTCTATTTGTGCTATACTAATATGGCTGTTTAAACGATAATAGTTATATTCATAATATTCTTCCTGGCTTGGAAACCATAACGAATCATCCCCATCTTTACCATAATTACTATTTAACCATAATAAAAAGTCGATCCAATTGTTGTCCGTACCATGAACACCTATGCAGATTGCTTTACGTTCTTCTTTGGGTAATTTTAGCAGGTCAGTAATCTGTTGTTTAAAATATGCTGGTGAATCGTTAAACTCCCGTTCTATCAGAGATTTTTGTAAAGTTTCAGACACCTGATACGGATATAGGGTAATTGCTCCTGCTTGTGCGGTCATCGTTTGAATTTCCGGACATTGAAGAGCAGCAGTTACGTATGTCTTATTTCCATTGGGTTCAGCAAGAAATTTGCATCCCCTTCCTGTGAGTTTCTCTACAATAATGTTTTGGGCAATATCAAAATGTTCCAATATTTGTATTGGATCATTAGCATCTTTTGTCATTACATCATGGAGGGCAATGCCTGTTCCATAGTTCAACATCTCTCGTATGTTATCCCATATAAGTCCGGATTTCATATAAAAACGATAATAGTTTGCAGTAAACCCCGGCAGTACGTTTGTTTCAGCATCCATCCATTTTTCTTCAGGGGCAAGAGTGGTAGTAATAGCAAACCGAACTTCATTTCCTGCTCCGTCTGTACATCCCAAAGATTGGTTGGCGGAAATAATAGTAGGGGGAAGATCCCCTTTTTGCAAATGTTTGATGTCAAAATATAATTGGTGTTTCATATTCTGATCAGTGGGAGTTGGAGTAGGATAAGGTATTGAACTTGAGATCGGTTTACCGTTTATTGCAGCCCACGTACGGCAAAAAGCAGCCTGCATGCAGTCGTCTTGTGTTAGCATCAACATCCATGTCTTATTGTATTTTAAATGAGGGATTTCGACATTAATATCTTTGGTCTGTATTTCTTTTTTTGTGTGGATAATGATTTCTGCTGTAACGTTTGCTGTTTCTTTGTCGAAAGGATACGTATAGATGGGAGTAGAATCTGTATCTTTTTCGTTATTGTCTTGGCCTGTATTTCTATTCTCATCATATAGATTCATTTTTCTTATACAGGAAGTATAGGTGAAAAGACAAGCTGTTACTAAGATGATATTTGCTATATATTTTGCCATATCCATAATGATTTTGATGAGACTTTATTTGATGAGATTAGAGTCTTTATCTTTGTATGCCGTTTTTTTGATAAAGAGTCCAGTGATTTCTTTCAGTGCTTTGATTACCCGTATCCATATATTATCAATCAGTGATCCTTCAGAATTTAGGGTTCCATTACTTGTAAGCACTCGTGCTTTGCGACTTGTAATAAATACGATTTTTCCATACGGTTTCATAGCTAATGCTAACGAACCGTCTTCTCCGCGGATAATATCTGTACGAAATCCAAACCGACGTCCTATTTCCGTATTAAAACTGAAAGCCATACCTCGCACACAGAGTTCAGGACGCTGGATGGCTTGTAAGCGGAGGTATATATCGCGCAGGCCTTCGTAGCACCATAGTCCGAATCGGGAATGTCTTTCGTCAACCATAAAACTCCATAAACTGAATGTACATGCAACCTTCGGATTCATTAGATATTTTACATGCGTTTCAATGTAATGCGGCGGATATAAAGTATCTGCATCAATACAAATATGATATTTTCCTTTTGCATGGTCCAATCCGCATTGGCGGGCGTATCCCGGACCTTTCTTCGTTTCGTTATAATAGGTAACTCCCAATGATTTTAATACTTCTTCCGTTTTATCCGTTGAATTGTTGTTAACGGCTATTATTTCAATGGGGAAATGGCAATGATTCTCGGAGAGTGACCAGATACAACTTACCAGATGGCGTTCCTCATTGTATGCAATGAGTACAACCGATACCAGTGGAGAATCGTTTTGACGTTCTTTGAGTTGTCTTTTGACTTTGCGGATACTATCGTCAGAAATCTCATCAAAAGATTTCCCGTATACTTCCAGATAAGTTTTATACCACTTTACCATATATTGTTCTGTTATTTAGAAGAATAAGTTAATGATTCGAATAAGTTTTTCCATTGTGGCATCACATTTTCCGGCAGAAAGCGTTTTACGTTTTCCCTGGCTTTGTGTCCCATCTTGATGCGTACATTTTCATTCTCAATCAGATAGCAGATTTTGTCTGCAAGTTCCTTGATATTTTCTTTCTCCACTAGTAGACCGTCTTCATAGTCTTTTATAATATCCGAAGGACCATGCGGACAGTCAAATGAGACACAGGGTATACCACATGACATTGCTTCTGCCAAAACGAGTCCAAAACCTTCGAAACGGGAACTCATGACATAAAAGTCGCTATCCATGTATTTTTGATAGATATCGAGAGTGGGAGGATGAAATAACACGGAATTTTCCAGTGCCAGATTTTTCCGTTTCTCCAATAACATGGTTTTGTCTTCACCCTCTCCATATATATCAAGAATCCACTCAGGGTGTTTCTGATGTACTTTACTCCAGGCATCCAGTAATAAGTCATATCCTTTCTGCTCTACCAGTCTTCCTGCGGTAATAATCCGTTTTTGAGTTTTCTTGTCTGGACTGATTTCTGCAGGATACCGGTGCAGCATATTGGGGATGATTCTTGCCTGCGGTGTTATGTCGGACCAGTCTTTCGCATCGTTGTGAGTCAGTGTTACAAAGGCGGACATATGTTTGATATACTGGTGAAGTTTCTTGTCTCTTCTTTCGAATGCCCGTCTCATCAATAGATTTCCGGCAGGTGGATTATTTTTTTCAATACTTGTCCTCATGCTATGCGTTTCCAGTATGGTATGCGTTTTTCTTTGAAGTAAATCCATACCAGCCATAGTTGTGAATTCGCAACTAGCTCCGATGACTATGTCGGCTTGAGTTGTATGTACGAAGTTACTGAGTTTTTTAAAAAACTCTTTTTCCATTTTCCACTGCATGAACATGCGTTTGAAAAGCCCATATTGATACTGGCGATAGAATAGTATGCCCCAATCTATATGGGTCACTTTGGGTGATAAAGGGTAAACGATGGAATGTCCCCCTTGCTCCCAAGTAATAATATATACGTGGTATCCGTAATGTTCTGCCAGATAATTCGCCTTGTCGATGAAGATTCTTTCTACGCCACCAAAAGCCGCTAGTGAGCGATATAAATAGATGATAGTCATTCTTTTCTTCTTTTATTGGGGTGCATATTCCATCAATTCTTCAAATAAACTTTTCCATTGTTGCGAGATTGCTTCCATAGTAAAATCTTTGGCCCTGATTTTTGCCTGCCTACCCATTTCTATGCGGATATTCTCGTTCTCAATCAGATAGCAAATTTGCTTGGCCAATTGTTCAATGTTTCCGTTTTCTACCAAGAGCCCGTTTTTTCCATTCGTTATCATGTCCCGCGGACCGCATGGACAGGCAAAGGCAACCGGAGCAATTCCATAAGCCATTGCTTCGCCCAATACCAGAGGTAGCCCTTCGTATCGGCTTGATAAGACAAATATCGAACTCATACAGTATTTTTCGGCTATATTCGATACAGTGTGATGAAGCAGACAATTATTATTTAGTTGTAGTTCATCTATTAGTTTGGTGAACTTCTCTTTCAGGTCGCCTTCTCCATAAATATGCAGTTTCCAGTCCGGATGTCTTTGGGCGACAATGCTCCAGGCGGGGATTAGCATATCAAATCCTTTTTGGGGCGCATACCGCCCTACAGCAATAGCATTATGTGACAGAATATCTGTTTGTTTTCCTTCTACAGGAGTAGAAATAGGATTAGGGATGATGCTGATATTAGTCAGTTCCGGCCAGTCTTTGGCTCCTTCACTTGTAAGAATAATCACTCTGGACAGTTTAGACAGGTTTTTGACAAATCTGTTTGCCCATCCTTTCTTTATCATGTTGACAATCGGGCTTTTACGTTTCAGTGCTTCTGCGCCATAGGCGTAGCGGCTGACGTGAAACTCTCCGATTTTCAGGCTACCGTCTTTCAATTTAGTGATAAAGTTCAGTTCCCGGCGCATGGTTGAGATAGTAATGTCCGGTTTCAGTTCGTTCAATAGATTCGATAGTCGTTGTTTAAACCGATAGTAGCGGAACGGATACTTCAGCACTTTACTTACTGTGGATTGAGAGTAGGGCAGGTCGAAAGATACTCCTAAGTCGATATGCTTTACTTTGGGGGATAATGGAAAGTGTGGTGCTTTGCCCATTTGTTCGGATGTGATGATGGTGATGTCGTATCCTTCAAAATGTTCTGCAAAATAATTGGCTTTGAATGTAACTATCCGTTCTATTCCGCCAGGTGCCTGTAGTGAGGGCAGGTAATAGGCTATCTTCATGATTTTAATAGATTTTAGCAATGATTTGTTTCCGATAAAATTCTCCGGCGTCGGACACTTGTTTTCCGTTGGCGGCTTCGTTTACATATTTTCGTTCCAGCTTTACTTTCCGTTTGGCGCCCATTCGCCACCATTCATATTCCACGTCCACGTGCCCTGCGTCAATTGCCTGATAACCGGACTTGAATAAATCGTAAGCCAGTACAGTAGCCGTAGGTCCTAAAGCAATGAGGAAGAGAGCGGTTTTCTCGAGTTTTTGCGCTTCATTCAGTATTTCTTCGTAGCGGTCAAATGCGTCACGGGGCGGACAAAGAATACGTCTGATGCTTTTTACATTGTCAAAGAGGTCGTTGCCTACCCCCAAACGGCTTTTTTCGCCTTCAATGAATACGACATCCCTGTCTTTCCAGATAGCTTTCATCTGGTGAAACCACCGTGGGCAGTCTTCTTTGGAAGCGAAGTCCATGTAGGGACGGGTGATGAATGTATTGTAGTATAGCCTGTCGGGCAACAGCAAGCGGTCCCACCAACTGCCATACAGAAAGAAGTGAGTTCTCCAGAATCGGCGTGCTTTGCGGTTATAGCGATAAATGTTTTCGAAAGTATCGGAGATACAAACCAAATGTCCTTCTTCATGGCTTGTCAATACTTCCTTGAGACGCTGAGCCAAGAGTACATTTCCTTTTTGGAATCCTATTTCCTTGTCCGGGTTGGTAAGCAGCATCTCACCATCGCCGAAACGGCTCACGGAACATTGGTCTTCTACGATTATCCGAATGGTCTCATCAATGGAAGCTACCTGCGGAGTTATTTTCTGATGGCATCTGAGAGCCATGTACCAGAAATTGTACCATTCTACAGTAATGCCATAACGCAATTTATAGCGGATAGCATTGATCAGTGGCTGTATATTCATAGTGATATAGTTTTATTCAAAGGTTTCATTAATAACAATTTGCATCTGGGCTTTCCATGAAAGTGATTGCTCTATAGACATCCGTATTTGGAGCGGCGTTGTTTTCAATGATTGATAAAAGCGAATTACTTTTTCGATGTCAAGGGGCGAATCGTCCGGTGCTGCCTTAAGTATGTATGGTTGATGCTCAAAGTCATCATCCGTTTCTGAATAAACAAAAGGAATGCCTCTTGCTGCATATTCACGGTTTTTTAAGGTCTTAATTTTGTCAATACCGCTACGATGGCGAGCCAGACTGCCTATTCCCATGTCCGACTGCTCGAACACGGCATCCAGTTCTTTGCCGTATAAGGCACTATGAAAGATGATATATTTCTCTAACTGATGTTTGGCTACATCTTTTTTATAGCTGTCCACCAGTTCGGGAACCCCGAAGCCTACGATATTGAGATATACTTTATAATCATGAGTGTCGGTATGTGTACGATAGTAATTTGCCATGCCGGCTATAACTCTGTCGAAACCATGCCATGGGTGCATTGTCGCTACGGCAATCAGTTGTAGAGAATGTGCGGTATCATTCTTTGGACCTCTTAAAGGGATTTCGCTGAAATCAATTCCATTTGAGATGCGGATGGTGGGGCGATTCCAAATAATGTCATAGTCCGAAAAAGTGACGATCTTGTCAACATAGCGTGCCAGATGCTGTCGGAAACATTTGTCTATAAATAGGATTCGTTGGTATACGAATGGGAGTCCCTTATATTCTTGGTCGTATGGATATGTCGGGATTTCCATCACTATACGTGCTCCGGTCTTTTTTAGTAGTTTCATCAGCCGTATGCTGAAAGGGCTGGCATTATGGACATAGCGTACATAGATAAAGTCTATGTTTTCTTTCTGTACATAATGTACGATACTGTCAAATTCGATTCTTTTTAGGATTTTTCCTTTGATCCCGAAACCATAGTCGGCGATTATCGATTCATCTACCATACGGCGTTTATGGTTGTCAGTATCGTCTAGCCAACACGTATGCATTTCTAGTCCGCATTCTTTGAGGGCTTTTACTTGATAACGTATCTTTTTACTGATTCCGTTGAATGCTTCGAAACCATGGAATATGAGGAATAATCCTTTCATTGTTTGTTCTTTTGTACCAACTTTCTATTTCTTGCAAGAGTCTTCACTTTGCCTGTGATATCATAGGTGTGTGTTACTTGCATATATGTCACAAAGATAATAAAACTTACGAAACTTTTTGCAATAAGTGTTACGAAAATATTCATATTTTCCATCATATAATATATAGGCGTGAGAAATGCCGTTATTAGTAGGCTGACAAGGAGTGGAGAAAGAAGTTGTCTGATAAATATCCATGCGTTTCTTTGAAAAGTTACTCGGTACATCATCCAATAACATTGTACGAAATTGATAGTAAAAGTTATCACGATACATGTTGCTACAGCTGTCAATGTACCAAAATAAAAGATTCCGACCAACATACCCGCTACATTAAGTGCAGAGGAAAATAATCCGCAGATGAATAAGCTTCGTGTGTCTCCTGCTGCCTGAAAAATAGAACCTGAAGAGGAGAGTATGATCTGAATACCCACCGAAAGTGCCAGTATCCGGAACACCGGAACCGAAGGCAGCCATTGATCGCCAAAAATAATCAGTGTCACTTCTTCTGCCGTAAAGAAAAGCAGTACGCTGAGTGGCAGACCGATGAATGACAGAAAACGGACAATGCGTTCGTAGGATGTTGCCAGCTTTTCCTTGTCATTCTGGAAATCGCTGAAGATGGGGTGCATTACCGGTGTGATGACTTGCGTAATATTCTGCAGAGGGAGCATCATCAAGCGGTAGGACTTTTCATAGTATCCTAGTGCTGACAAGCTCATATATTTACCAATCAGCAGTTTATCCAGATTGCGGCTGAAATAGTTAATCACGTTAAACAAGAATTGATAGGCCGAATAAGAGAATATCTTTCGGAGTACTTTCAGTCCTAATGTGAAACGCAGCCGTTGCGGATAGCGTTGATAGGAAATAACGAATATCAGTATGCTGGAAAGTATAGGATTGATGATCAGCGCATATAAACCGGCTCCGCAAAGCGCGGCAGTTATTGCTCCGGCGCCTCCGGCTATCTGGATGATAAAGCTTCGGGTAGCAATGAACTTGAACTCTTTGTTGCGGTAGAACAAGGCTCCCGGCACGATGTTGGCAGAGGCAAAGAACAAGTTGACGGACAGGAGCTGGCACAACGTCCGTAAGATCCCACTTTCGTAGTAATCGGCGATCAGCCAGGAAGCGGCAAAAAAGAGTATGCTGATTCCGATGCCTGTCCATACGGTGAATGAGAAGATGTCCGATAGTTCTTCTTTAGTCAATGATTTATGTTGTACGATAGCAGGCGATATTCCCATATCCGTAAAGAGATTGAAAAATGCAATAATGACCGTAGCGATTGCCACTACTCCGAAGTCATCCGGAGAGAGCAACCGCGCAAGAATCCCTGCCACGACGAGTGATATAATGATTCCACTGTATTTGGCTAGTGCCGTGTAGAATACTCCGGAAAATAACTGATGTTTAATATTGTTTGCCATTGCCTGAATGATCTTTTTCTGGTCTACTTGTGAATGATGGATTTGAATAACAAGACTCCGATGCTTCTTATGGATATGAGTTTTTTGTATCTAAACAGACACCGCCACGCCAGCCGAAGCCGGTACGGGTAAGGGAGCACATGAGCTTGCCAAATGACAGCATTCAGCATTTGCGACAGATATAAATTAATAGTATTCTTGATTTCGTATTCAGAGGTTTGTTGCTTGAATTTGACTATCTCGCGAGTGACAGTGAGATATCCTTTTAAATTTTGCAGTGAAAAATCGCATGTCATAATTGAATTTTCACGGAGGCGGCGGTGAAAGAAAGAATGATGGATACGTCCCGTTCTTTTGGCGTGCAGATAAAGAGTGACTGTAAACAGCTGATCTTCATGTATTATGCCCGGATAAAACAGTATTTGATGCTCTTTCAGGAAGCCGCAACGAATGAAATTCAAGCAGGGAGATGGAGTGAATTCATTGTTGTCCAATTGTATTTTGAATGCTTCAATGCCCGTATAGACTTTATCTTCCAGTTTACCAGTATGTTTATAGCTCAATGCGGGTACATTCTCGACGTTGCCGTCAATGAAAGTTTCTGCATCGAAGAAAACGAAATCAAGCTGTTCTTCCTCACATTTACGGTAGCACAGATCGATAGTTTCTTTTTCCAGCAGATCATCACTGTCCATAAAATAAATATATTTTCCGTAAGCTCGCGCGATGCCTGCATTACGTGCGACCGAACCTCCTTGGTTGGTTTGCGAATACACCTGTATCCGACTGTCTGCCGCAGCCAGTTCTTCTACAACTTGCAGACTGTTATCCGTGGATCCGTCATTGATGATGATGATTTCCAATTCCCGCAGTGTCTGATTCATAATGCTTTCTACTGCCTCCCGAACATATTTTTCGGTGTTATAGACAGGTATGACAACACTGACTTTTATTTTTTTATTTTCCATAAATTCTGTGTATGGCTACTCTATTGTTGTTTGTTTTTGAGGATCGTTTAAAGAGAGAGATTGGCTAGGTTTCTGTAAAGCTCCGCATATTCTTTTCCTATTTTTCCGCTGTTCATGTTTTCGATGGCATATGCATAGTTGTCTTCCCCCTTCCTTCGGGCGGACAGTTGGCGGGCTGCCTCCAGTGCTCGTATGATATCAAATTGGTTGTCGGGGTGGAAGACGGGGTTGCCCGTATCTTGGAGGATTTCTCCTATATTCCCGATATTGGGACCTATGACCACTTTGTGAAAAAGGAAGGCGAGAGGTATACTGGCAGAGTTCAGAATATCTTTTCGTTGGATGAATATTACATCGGAAGCGGCCATGTAGTAAGGCAGGTCGCAGTTGTCTATAGGTTCGTCGCTGGTTCCGGCGTGCATTCTGCGCAGGCGGTTGAGCAAGGGTATAAGCAGGTAATATCCTGCCCGGGATGTCCAGCGCTTGAAGAAGTTGCTGCCATACCTGTTGAATCTCGAAAACGGGTACAGCCGTGGAGCAAGCAGGAACTTCTTTGCTTCATCCCATTTTCGGAACGCTCCGGTCACCATCCGCCTCTCTTCACGATTCCGGAACTTTCCGAACGACGTGACGATAAACGCCTCCTGCGGCAGATTAAGATGCTGGCGCGCACGTTCCACGCTGATGTCCTCCTTGTATGTGTACTGATAAATAGGATGAGGAATGATGACATTCCGGCTGTCTGCGTGTTTGGCTGCAAATTCGTCGAGACTGTAACGTCCCATGTGCACCACCACATCGCTTTGTTCTTCGATAATGTCATAAGCACGGCCGATCACCTCGTCCGCATCATGCGGACGGACATTGTGGCGCGTATACACGAACCGGGCCCCACGGGACCGAAAAAAAGCGATACGCTCCTTCAGGCGGCAAATCCTGTCCGGACCGTCACAATTCCCTTCCATCACCTCTTCGGACCATTGGAAGTGGATGATGTCGTAAGGTGTATCCGAGTTCCAGAACTCATTCGTGGAACATCGTACGTCAATCCCCGTCGTCCTGATAGCATCGCATAAAATGGGGACAAAAAGATTGTCCGTATCTCCATTCTCTCTGAAAACGATTAATGCTTTTATCGGTGGATTGCCTATTTCATTGTCGTTCATGCTTGATTCTTTGTTTTTGGTGGGCTTTTGCCACATACAAAGGTAATAAAAGATATGATACTTTTCATCTTTTTTGCTTTTTTTCGGTGTTGTGCCTTTATTCTTTGTGTGTCCGTTTTATCTCTCTGTTACTCTATTAGTTGTCAAGCGTGTTCATATCTATGAGAAACAGGCTCCTGTCGAAGGGGATATGCCGCTTATGGAGGTACTTCTGATAGTGGTAGCATATCGTTATGAAACTTTGTACGCTGCATTTGGTCACTTCGTTTTCGTACCGGCTCAGGGTGGAAATACTGAGATTGGTCACATCTGCCGCCTCTTCAAGGTTCAGATTACATAGGTGGCGCAAATGGATGATTCGTTCTATTTGTGCATGACAGTTCGCTTCAATACGCAGCCGGTCGTAAATTTCTTCCTTGGTCGCTCTTTCGTATCCTTTCATAATTTTTTCTTTTTACTAATTATGCCGCAAAGTTCATAGAAAAATGTCAAACATCGTTTGCAGTTCTGCAAGTAGTTTTTCAAAAAAGTATTCGGACCTTTGCAGAACGAATTCGGGACATCCTGAATCACAGTCAATTAATTGTAAGATATGAAGAAAGATCAGTATTTTAATTTAGAGGTAAATTTTTTGAGTAATGACAATATTGTCAGAATGATGATGGAACTTGACGCTGCGCAATCGCTCGGAATCTATATGATGCTTCTTACGCATTTGCGTAAAACGGACAATTATGAAGCATCTTGTTGTCCGCTTTGTATGGGGGCTTTCGCGCGGATGTATGACTTGGATGCCGATGTGTTGCAAAGGGTTCTCCGTGAGTTCGACCTTTTTGTGCTTGATGAAGAACGGCAAATGTTCCGTTCGCCTTATCTGGACAGGGTGATGGCAAAGCTCGAAGAAAGGCGGATGATTAATGTGGCAAACGGCAAAAAAGGAGGTCGTCCGAAACGCATGGGAAGCACACCGGAAACACCGATGGATAAAGGCGAAAAACCGAATCAAAACCAGAAGAGTAGAGAAGAGGAGAGAAGAGTTACTACTGTTGTCAAAGACAACAACAGTAGTAACGAAGAAAAGACAGAGAAAGAGCACTCTGCCGCCGCCGCTTCTCACGGACTTCAGATTGTTCCTCCACCGGAGGATAGGGGACAGTTGCCCCTACAGCCAGTTCTTCCGTGGGAGATGCTGGTGGATCAGATGGCCGAATCGGAAAGTTACATGGAGTCGATGGCTATGCACTCCTGTATGGGCAAACTTTTCGTGGAACGGCAGGAGGAGGTGATCGCTGCTTTTAAAGAGCATATCCGACGCTTTGGCAGGGAAGATGGCTTGCTGTTTTTGAGGGATGTGAAACTGTATTTCGGCAATTACCTCTCTCCGGGCGGACGTCCGGCTCAGGAGCTGAAGAAAAGGCTGCTCGGCAGTTGCCGGCAAGCAGCTGAGGAAGAACTGTATCGCTTTGAACAACTCATTGGCGGGCAACGGACGTATCTTGGGCATCCGATTCCGAAGGATGCGCCTCCAAGACCGGACAGGTCTGCCGTGTGGGATGAAGTGCATTGGAAGTGGGGAAATTAGCTCCGGATTTCTCCGACATCCGGCTATGTGAGCGTTGCCTTTCAGCTCGGTGCTCGTTCGTGCTTAGCTCGCTGCTCATTCATGCTCAGCTCGCTGCTTATCGGTGTTCAGCTCGCTGCCCATCGGTGTTTAGCTCGGTACCCATTGATGCTTAGCTTTCCGCCTGCATTGGGAACTGATAGAAAAATTATTAACTGAAGTTTCGCAAGTTCTTTATAATATTGACAAACAATAGTATCTCAATTGGGGTTGACTAAAAAGTCGGTTCTACCTTTATTCTCCTCCTTCCTGAAGGAGGGGAATTAAGATAGTTTTGATAACGCAAAGGTAACCTGCGAAACTTGAATTATTAATACAAACTTAAAATCTCCTTTTCGAAAGGGAGGAATAGAAATACAGAAATATGAGAAATTTTGCTAATTATCATGTCGATGTCCGCAGACACACCAGCGGTGTCGTTAAAACCATTTGCGAGCAATGCCTCCCGACGAGGCACAACAAGCGTGACCGTTCGCTGCGAGTCAATATCGACACAGGGCATTGCCATTGCTACCATTGCGGAGCCGACTTCTACGTCCCCGACGATGCCGAAGAGCGTGAGAAAGCCGAGCGACAGGCTGCCCGTAAACGTCGTGCGGCATCTGCCGTTCCCCAGCATTTCCACCGTCCGGTGTTCGACGCTTCGAAGACGACGCTTTCCGAAGCTACGGAGCGTTGGCTGGTAGAGACGCGTTGTATTCCGCAGTCCGTCATCGCCGGTCTGCGCATCACGGAGCAGGAAGAGTTCATGTCGCAATCCGGCACGAAAGAGCGGTGCGTCTGTTTCAACTATTTTGAGGACGGGAAACTCGTCAACACCAAATTCCGTAGCGGTGCCAAAAATTTCAAAATGGTGCAGGGAGCCGAACTGATTCCCTACAATATCGATTCCGTGCTGGGACAGGACACCTGCATTATCCACGAAGGCGAACTGGATGCCGCTTCCTCCCTTGCCGCCGGATTCAAAAGCGTGATCTCCGTACCTGCCGGAGCAAACGCGAACCTTTCTTGGCTCGACCGCTTCATGGAGTCGCACTTCGAGAATCTGAAAGACATCATCATAGCCGTTGACACCGACTCTGCCGGGCTCAAACTGCGTGACGAACTGGTCAACCGTCTGGGTGTCGAACGCTGCCGTGTGGCCGTCTACGGACCGGGCTGCAAGGATGCCAATGAACATCTTGTCAAATATGGGATCGACAGCCTTCGTATCGCCATCGAGCAGGCGGAAGAAATCCCTCTTGAAGGCATCTTCACCGCCGCCGATCTGCACGAAGATCTGCGGGCATTGTTCGACAACGGCTTCGGTCCCGGTGCGGAGACAGGCTGGGAGGAGATGGATAAGATTTGTACGTACGAACGTAGGCGGCTGGTCATCGTTACGGGCATACCGGGGGCCGGAAAATCGGAATGGCTGGACGAACTGGTGTTGCGCCTCTGTATGCGCCATCAGTGGAAGATCGCGTTTTTTAGTCCGGAGAATAATCCTATCGTCTACCATCTCCGCAAGTTGATCGAGAAACTGACCGGACGCCGTTTTCAAAACGGTTGCGGCATGACGGAAGGACTTCTGCTCCGTTCGGAAGAGTTTCTTGCCGAAAACGTCTGTCACATCGCCCTCAAAGGCAGCGCCACTCCGGAACGGGTGCTTGCCAAAGCCCGTGAGCTTGTCCTGCGTCGGGGATGCCGCATCTTCGTCTTCGACCCGGTCAACCGTTTCGAGCATACCCCCGCGCCGGGGCAATCGGAAACGCAGTATCTTTCCAATTTTCTGAATCTGTTTACGGAGTTTGCCACGCAATATAATTGTCTGGTGATTCTTGTGGCGCACCCCCGAAAGATGAACCGCAATCCGGTGACGAACCATACTCCGCGTCCGGAAATGTACGACGTAAACGGGTCTGCCGATTTCTTCAACAAGGCGGATTATGGCTTGGTAGTGGAGCGTGACAAGGAGGTCGGAGTGACACGTGTCTATGTCGAAAAAGTGAAGTTCAAACACCTCGGAGCAGGTGGTGTGGCTACTTTTGTCTACGATCCCGTCAGCGGACGTTACCTCCCCTGCGAAGAGTCCCAAGACCCGTCCGTCCCACCGGAACAACGGGTCAGAAATACTGTCAATGACAGCTCGTGCTGGTTGCCGGAGAAGGAGCTGTTTGAATAGGTAATAGGTAATAAGTAATAGGTAATAGGTGATAGGTAATAGGTGATAAGTAATAGGTGATAAGTAATAGATGATTAGTAATAGGTAATAATCGTAGCTGGTGAGGGTGTAAAATGTAGGACATTAGATGTTAATCTGTGCGATTTGTCATGCCCGAAGCTACGGCTATTACTTATTACTTATTTCTAAGGTTCTTGTAGCACTTCTACGATCAGTCGTACTTGTGCGGGTGTGTAGTGTCTGCTTCGGGGATTCATGCCGGTGGATAGCAGGCGTTCTTTTAGTCCGGGTGCGGCTTCGATCCATTCGTTGAAGCGGTCTACTGCGCTTTGTTGCTGGATGTTGGGGATATATAGCATGGCGAGTTCTCCTTTTCCGTAGCTGCGGTATTGGAAGGACTTTTCTTCTTCCTGTTTTTGCAGGGTATCTGTATTTGCTTTCATTCTTGATTTAATTATAGGGTGTTGTAATGGGTATAAAGTTACTGTTTTTTACTGTATTTAGCAAATTTGTTGCTCATGAAAGTGTTGCTTTTATGCTTGTATTATTTAGTTGTTATTCACGTTGTCTGCTTATCTTTTGGGGGGATGTTTATTCGGGGTTGGTTGGGATCTTTTTCAGCTTTTATCTGCTTTATGGTTACTTTGTATTTGCTTTTAGTATGCTTTCAATCTGTTTCTGATTCACTTTATTTTGTTTTATTCTGCTTTATGCTGTTTTAATCCGTCTTAATCCGTCTTAATCCGTTTTATCCCGTCATAGTCCGGCGCAGTCCGTCGTAATCCGGGAAGTCGCCGGTGCACTGCCGTATCTTTGTTTCACCAACAGAAAGGGAGAATGTCCTTCTTTTCTTTAATACAAATTCAGTATGGCAACAGTGTCTGTGGTGCGCTATCAGCGCAAAAAAAAGATTGGTGATGACAAATCGCCGATGGTGTATGTGCTCAAACCCAAGCCGGGGGAATCGAAGCTTTATTCTATCGAGTCGCTGGCGCGTGAGATCGAGTCGATCGGTTCGCTTTCGGTGGAAGATGTGGAGCACGTGATGCAATCCTTTGTCCGCTCGATGAAGAAGGTGCTCGTAGCAGGGAATAAGGTGAAGGTTGACGGCTTGGGGATTTTCTATACCACGCTTACTTGTCCCGGTGTGGAACAGGAAAAGGACTGTACGGTGAGGAATATTACTCGTGTCAACCTTCGTTTCAAGGTCGATAATTCTCTGCGGCTTGCCAACGACAGCACGGCTACCACACGTGGCGGGGACAATAACATGGTCTTCGAACTCATCTCCAAGAATGCGCCGGCTTCGGGAGGCAGCGGTGATGGCGGAGGCAGCGGTGATGGCGGAGGCAGCGGTAGTGGTGGCGGCAGCGGCTCCGGTGACGGTTCCGGTTCCGGTGGCGATGGAGGGGAAGAGGAAGCTCCTGATCCTACCGTTTAGTCCGGTAAGTACATCAGCATCATTAATGCGTGATACCTGTAAATGAATAACCTGTAAAAATGAAAAGTTATGATTGACAAAATTTTGGAGATTGCATTGGAAATCCTGTTTTTCTTCCGTAGGAAGAGAAAAGGAAAACGAACGAAAGGGCAGGTCGATGAGGAAGATTGACCTGATTGTGATCCACTGTTCCGCCTCTAGGGCGGACAGGGATTTCACGGAAACAGACCTTGAAGTGTGCCACCGCCGGCGGGGATTTAACGGGATCGGCTACCACTTTTATATCCGGAAAAATGGCGACATCAAGACTACCCGCCCCATTGAACGGATAGGAGCTCATGCGAAAGGATTCAACCGGACAAGTATCGGCATTTGCTATGAGGGCGGACTTGACTGTCACGGGCGGCCTGCCGATACCCGTACCGAATGGCAGATACACTCGATGCATGTGCTTGTGCTTGCGTTGCTGCGTGATTATCCCGGTTGCCGGGTGTGCGGGCATCGTGATCTGAGCCCTGATCTGAACGGGAACGGGGAGATCGAGCCGGAGGAATGGGTGAAGGCTTGTCCGTGCTTTGATGCGGAGGAGGAGTGGGCTTGACGAAGGCCTTATTCTTCTCCGTGCTCAGTATGAATAAACTTTTTGTTTGCTCCTTTCAGTCGGAACATATTGGCTATCATTGCCAGTACCAGTGCCGGAATTTGCAGGATTGCTTTTCCTAATTTCCGGTTCAGCAACTTTCCCGGCACAGGTATGATCATGGCGGCAACTTGGGCGGCTGATAGTATCCACCATTTGATGGCCGTATACCACTCGTTTCCTCCGCTTTGCAGACTCATTAGTAAGCCGATTGCGGTAAAGAGTAAAGTGAAACCGAAAACTCCCGCCAGTTGTATCAGACGGGGAGGCAGCATCCATTGAAGAATCTTGTCGCAGTAGTCGATATTTCCCTGAATCAGTGCTTTCGGGAAATCGGGCAAGGAAGCCCGCAATGCACCGTATTGTGCTGCAATCCATCGTTTACGCTGATTTTTGATACCTTCTTTTTTCTGTGTCTTTTCATCGTATACGGGCAGTTGTTCCAGATACTCGATATGAATGCGTTGTTTTAGCAACAGGGCTTCCAGCTCCTTGTCTTCGCCCGATGTTTGCAGATGTCCTACATTTCGGCGGAACCAATGAACGTCGAATGCCATTCCGGAACCGGCTAATCCGGCTGACAATCCTATCGCGTTGTGCCCGCTGCGGAAGAATCCGTTGTTTATTTCTTCGCTGATCGCATCCAGAACAGCGATGTCTGTATTCATGTTTTTTCCTGTGCGGTGGGCTTGTACAGCATGCAGGCCGGAGTCAAAAGCACGGTTGATTTCTGCGAGAAAATTGGGTGTCGTTACATTGTCGGCATCCATGATCACTACTACGTCATAAGATTCGTTGGCAGTGACGTTCATTGCCAGCGTAAGGGCTTTGGCTTTGGAACTGTTGGTATAGCCGGCTACTTGCAAACAGATGGGGAGTGCTTGTAGGGCAGCATTCGTGTCCGGCTGCATCTGATCGGAGATGACAAGAACGTCGTACATTTCTTTGGGGTATTCCTGCTTGAGGAAACTACGGATAGTGGAGACGATCACCCTGTCTTCCTTGTATGCAGGGAAGAGTACAAGAAAACGACGCTGGATACGTGCTTCGGAAAGTTTTTGCGGACGATAGAATTTGGAAGCAATGGCGTAGAACAGCAGATAACCGACACAAAGTGCCAGGAGAATAAAGAGAATCCAGTCAATAAAGGTATACATGGTCTTTCATTTTTAAGGGTTATCGGATAGGAGAGGTGACAGAAAAGCTTCTGACAACACCTTTCCATACTGTGGCAAATAAATCGAAACGACCTTTCAGGGCAAACTGAAGGCTGTTTTTTCCGGCAGCTATGGTAGATTGATAAAGAATGGAGAGCAGCCGCTGAGCACCTTTCCGGTTGCGGCGGGTGTAGAGCAAACGGTTGCGCGTCATGTAGAAGGTACGTAGCTTGCTGAACTGTCCGGTGCTCTGGCTTTCTTTGTGGAAGATGGTGCAACGAGGCTCATACCATAGTTCGTAACCGGCATTTGTCATCTGTGTACACCAGTCCATTTCTTCATAATACAGGAAGAATATTTCCGGCATTTCTCCTACTTTCTCAATGACTTCACGTTTTACCATGAGTGCCGCCCCATGCAGGTAGGGGGTCGTGTGCGGGGTGTCGAACGTGCCGTCGTCCGGACAGCCGAAACCTGTCATTTCGTTGCGTATAGTGATTGCCGACAGGGGGGTGAATCCGGCAAACTGTATGTTTTGCGGAGGAAAGGCAAAGCGTATCTTCGGAGAGACGGCTCCGATGTTTTTCAGACTTTCCAGTCGCTCTGTCAGGTAGTGGAATCCGTCTGATTCAACATAAGTGTCATTGTTTATCAGAAAGATATAGGCTCCTTTGGCTACTCTGATCCCCAGATTATTTCCGCCGGAGAAGCCTAGGTTAGACTCGCTCCGCAGGGTGACTATATCGGAATATAGCTCCTTGATTTTAGTCGCTTCGTCTTCGCGCGAAGCATTGTCTACGACGATGATTTCATAGCTCACGGAATGTACATGTGTTTGCAGCGATTCTATTAATTCGCAAGTGTCTTTAAAACCGTTGTAGCAAACTGTGATAAAGGAGACTTGAGGTTCGTTCATCATAATCTATTGTTCGTTTTTCAGTTCTGTTTCTTTACTTTGCTGCATCCGCTTGTCAATGTACGGTCCTGCGAAGCAGAGGGCAAAGGCTGTGTAAATGGGGATGGAGTTGGGATATTGCATCACGTCGTTGGCATAGGCTGCCAGATAGAATCCGGCAGCGGTACAGAGCCAGGCAGTAAGTAAGCCTCGCAGGCGTTTGTTCATGATCTTGAACATCAGTATCCATCCGCACCATGCAAAAAGGACTCCGTGAACAGCCAGGTAGAGAACTAGACCGATGATTCCGGTTTCTACCCATACTGAGACTAACCAGGAATCCGGTGGATAGGGCATACGTTCTTTGGGATAGAAACGGTCGCCTTTGGATAACCCTATCCCATATCCAAAAGGCTTGTGAATCATCAATTCTCTCATTTTCTTTCGATTGTCTACACGTAATTGATAGGAAGCGTCTTGGCTAGGACGAAATGCAGAACGCATCTTGCGGATATATTGATTGTCATCTCCTATATTGGTACATACAAAAAACAAGAATAACAAGGCAAGAACTGAAATACCTGTAATACATGCTTTGCGATTGCGTGAAAGAATAATGAAACTCCCTAAAGCACCGATAGGCAGAGCTATCGCAGCCCGTGTTCCAGAAATTCCCATTCCGTAAATGGCGGCAATAATGACAATTATAAAATAGATTTTCAGCCATACACCTTTTATATAAAAAAGTGAAATTCCAAAAAGTGAAACACCCATAGCCATGTGTACGCCGAAGTTCGCTGCATCACTGAAGAATGAGAAATAACGAATACCGGACCAAATAATATGAGTTCTTGCTCCTCCCAAAACGTATAAAAAATACTGCTCACGTTCATTAAAACCACAGTTTTTTTGCCAATATCCTTTGGCTGCTGCCAAGAGGATGAAAAGAGACCATATAATTAGAAGCCACTGAATCCCCTTGATGTTACGGATTGCTAACGGTACGATGACAGCACATACAATAGGATATATGAGATAATGGGTGATGGAGATATTCCATGCTGCCTGAACATTGTTCGGATTAGCTATCTCTAATATGCAATAAACTCCCCATATCAGAAAAAGCATAAGCATACCATTACGACTTTCCGACCAGTCAATTTTTTCATGCATTCCGTACGCAAAGAGCAAAACAACGGCAAACAATGTACACATTAATGTTGCTACTCCCAATGGTATGTCTGTCACTGCATAAGCTGCTGCCAGCAGGAATTGGAGAATGAAAAGTGTATAGAAACTTTGCTTTGAATATTTGATAATCAATAAGAAAATAACTGTCATTAAAGGCAATGAACTAATCGTCAGAAAGAAAGGAAGGGAAGTACGAAAGAACATTTTGTATAATATATACAATCCTCCTGCCAATAGTAAATGTACCCATCCTTTATTGGCAAAATAGTTACCGGCTACTGTTAAGTATTGACTGTATTTTCCTTTATCATTCGTCATCTTCATCTCCTGATGTTGCCGGCTGCTTCTTTCTTTTTGTGAACGTAAATATACTTTCTGTCAATGCTAATTGTGACAGTCGGTATACTATTTTCCTCCAAAGTGTATATGGTGGAAGCATACCAGTGTAGTCTTCAACCACATTGCGGGATGCGTGTGTCAAGTAAACATAAAGTGGAGTTTTACCTACTTGTTGACTTAGCTTTTCTGACAAAAGCTTATCGGTCTCTTTCCAACCACGGTCAGCACGGGCTACGAGTATATTTAGATTAGCTTCTTGTAGTAATTCCAGCGATATGCTAGCTTCCCGCAGATTGGGATATTCAACGATGAGAATATCTTCTTCCTCTGATGTGTATAGATCGGTAATGCTTTTGGCCAAGTTGTATTCTCGTGAATCAATTCTGAAGTCTGACTTCCATGTTATTACTTTTGTTTTAAGTCCGATACTGTTCCAGTATTTTTTTAGGGCTTCGATCACATAACTTTTGCCTTCCCCGCCTTCTGTGCTAATAAAATTGATAATGTAGGGCAATCCTTCTTTCTTTTGCTGACAGAAACGAAGGATACTATTGCTTAACTGTTTTGTAGCTATACTTTTTGATTCTTCAACATAATTGTGATACTCTAAAATAGAGTCTTTTGGAAAGGCGCCTAACATCGGAAGTCCAATCAAACGACGTGTACGAATAGAATCGCGTAGAGTACGGTCTAATAATTCAAGAATTAAGAAGAACCCCAAAATAAATATGAAGGTACCGGCACACGCTGCCATCACCATTTTTTTCAAAGGAGTGGGCATGGCACTGATCGGATATGCCGGAGCATTTAATACTTTTAATGCAGCGGAGGTCATTTCCAAATTTTTTCTACGCATGAGGGCATCATTATAGCTTTTCAATACAGACAAGTAATTTTGCTCTATAAAAGTTATGTTACGCTCTTGACGTTTGATAGTGGAACCTACTGGTGCAAACTGTCTGTATTTCTCGTTGAGGTCTATACGGCTTTGCTGTATAATTTGTAAGTCTGATTTGGCTTTTTCGTATTGCATGGTTACTTCAAGCCACTGTTCTATGATGTTCTCTTTAGCTATTCCTTCTTTGGTATATTTGTTCTCTACATATTTATTTGAAAGCTCGGAAAGCTCCTTGCGTGTTTGATTTAAGCGATTCTTATATTCCTGTAATGAGGCTTCTTGATTCTGATGATCACTTGAAATTGTTTCCATTTCTGAGATTTTTCCTGTAAGCGAAGCGGCTTCATTTAGTTTATCCAAGAACTGAAGATTGTTGATTACATGTTTGGCATTGCTGCCCATTTGCTTTTCTAGTTCGTTTAACATTGCTTTGGCGCTGTTGTATGCAATCAATACGTTTTGTTCACGTAACTCAAACTCTTTGTTGATGGCAGCGATTTCTTTGGTCTCATCGTAATAATTAATAACACGTTTTTCTACGTTATATTGCGTTAGTGAGTCTTCTTTAAGCCGAAGTTCCTTTCCGATGCGTTGAAGTTCGCTTTTAAAATATTCGATAACTTTATCTGTTTCACCATAGCGGATTGCACTGTATTCGTTTACAAATTCTTTGGTCAGGATGTCGATGGTATTATAGGCGATACCCGGATCACTTGCCGTATAACTTATTTCAATCAGATCGCTGGCACCTTTACGCGCTACTCTGATTGCTTTGAGATCATTATAAGAGTAATAGGGCAAATTATAATAGAATACTCCATAGAGATAGTTTGCTTGGGTCGGTCTCAAGTAATTGAAAAAGTTGGCTACCGTTTTATCTTCGCTGTTTTTATCTATTAATGACAGTATTTCTTTCCCGTTCGGACTATTCTTTAGGTGTTCATATATTCTGTTGTAATTGCTGGCTTTGATGAATTCATTGTCTTCTTTTGGATTACCTTTGATCAGACTTCGGGCATATAATCGGATAGATACCCGTTTGAGTGTACTTTCAGCCTTGATAATGTTCATTAGGTTATCCATAGCGTTCTGAGTTGTCGCCCAATCCACTTTGTTATTTCCACCTTCTAGATTGTAGCCGGAAGCAGCACCAGTGTAGAGGGTTGCCTCTACGTTATATGTTTTGCCTATCATGCGTTTCCCAAAATAGTAAACAGCAAATGTTATAATGGCTGTTCCAATAAGTAACCACCAACGGATACGATATAGGAATCTGCTGATATAAAGGATGTATTCCATAAATGTATGTTTATTTGTTTCTTAAAATGGGAGTGTGGGTGACTAACTCAAGTATCATTAAACTCTTGCTTAGCTCGAATTTGCTGTTTTCGAATTTCTCTTGTGCGTCAGATTGGCGAGATTTTTCAGATGATAAAGTTCCCGAATCAATAGCTCCATTCGAGAAATCCTTTTCAGCTATACTATATTGTACATTAGCAAGCATGAGGGCTTCGGCATTAAGTTTAAGAATGTTTAATTGGGAGGTCGCAGTTGCGTATAGAAGGATAATTTCCTTTTTCATTTCCTCAAACTTAACTTCTCTTTCAAGTTGGGCGGTACGTACATTCAGTTTTTGGCGTTTTACCCGCGCTGTCAAGTCAAAGAGACCGTCCAAAGGAATGTTGACTCCTGCACCTACTGTATATCCGTTCTGTGCCTGTGTTGCATAGGTCAGGTAAGGTGCAATTGCTACATCTGTATAAGTAGACTCGTTACCGAACATACCATACTGGTAGCTGCCCCGTAAACTGAAGAAGCCTAAGAAGGCACGCTTCTCTTTTGCCAGAAGCTTCCGTTCAATTTGTTCTTTTACTGTAGCTAATTCATAGGTCGGAGCGCTTTTTGCGTTCTCGAAAAGAAGATCCAGCGGTGGAAGTGTAATGCTGGAATAATCATTTGGTTGTAGTTTTGAGTAATCGCTTACCTCTTGCGCAGTTATGCTTCCGATGGAGGCAAACAAAAATAGTAATCCTCCGAAGAGGTATCTGATTTGTTTCATAAATTAACCCTATTATCTGCTTTTGCTGTGTTATAGCAACGCAAATATAAGGATTAATTTTATTTAATGATGTTCTTATGGAAGCATTTTATCATCTTTCTTGTTAATTATGAGCAAATACTTGTTTAGAATGCCTCCGTCATGTTGAAATAGAATAAATTCTGCTTGTTCACCATGTCTCTGCCGAAGTCGAGACGGACGTTCATACGGGGCTGAACTTCAATGCGTAAACCGAGTCCCAGATTAGGAAGTACACCTTCGATTTTGCCCGGAGTAGGGCCCATGAAGCCGCATCCTCCCCATGCTACGTAGCCTACATGATTCAGCATCTTTTTCACCCAATTGCTTTTGTCCGTATTTATCATCTGACGGTATTCTGCCATCATCACGTGGGATGACTTGTCGCGAAACTGTCCCATATAATAACCACGAAGGTCGAAAGGAGTGCCGCTGAGTGCGTATTTAGTCAATGGAACATTGCCGAATACATTCTTTGTCTGCACTGTCCAAGCCAATACTTTACGTTTGCCTAGGGTCTTGTATTGGCGGTAGTCTATTTCCAAACGGTAGAAATTATTATCGCTTCCGAAGGCTTTGTTGTACATCATCCCACGAAAGTCCAGATACGTTCCCCGATAAGCATTGGCGGGAACGTCACGGGTGTCGTACGTCAGCAGGAAACCGACTCCGGAACTGAGGTTAGAGTAGCCGTGATCCGTACCGCCGGCAGCAATATACGATGGTTGCTCTATCATTCCTGCGGCAGGTTTAGTGATCTTGTCATAATTGAAGTCGATCTGCGGACCGGCAAAGAAGTTGCTTTTCCCCAGACGGAATAAAAACCACGGATTCACCTGCACACCGCTATAACGGTATTCGCTGGTGTCTTCGCCACGCGGATAGTCCTTGTTGGTGCTGTATCCGATGCCGTAGAAATTTTCCAGTGTATTCTTATATGCAAAGACTCCGAAGATGCGGAATCGGTCGCCTTTGAAGAAAAGCTGCGGTTTGGTGAACAGGTTCAGTCCTCCTTCGAACATCAGGGCGATGGCCATCGGCACCACCGAACGTTGCTGGGTAGTATCACTCGGATTCATCCGAAACGTCATCAATGCACTACCGCCGATCAGTAATCCGAAGTCCGGAGTATAGCTGGGGCCACCTAATATATTATAATGTAGATTACGTTTGGCTACACGCTGGCGTCGCAATTCTTTTTTGGAAAGGGTGGAGGTGGAATCTGCCGGGGCTACCCCGACTTTGTCAACAGAAGTTGTAGTCGTTTGCAGTTCATCGCTTTTTACTGCCGTGTCAGCCGTTTGAGCTAACGAAATATTGATGAATAGAAACATCATCAATATACCTATTGTATATCTTTTCATATTCTTTCTTGAAATCCGCTGCAAAGGAAACTATTTTATTTCGATTAGTTTTCATTCTCATAGATAATAAATCTAAAAAAGAATCGTATTTTTGCCAATTAATAATATGTAAAACGAAATTGCCAACGGATTACTATTAGCATACAGGCAAAGTTAATTTATAAACGATCTATAATGAATAAACGAATTTTATCAGTTTTTGTTTGCTGTGCCCTTTACTATTCTGCACAGGCACAGGACGCGAAAGGCGGCATCAGCGCTGACATGATGCAGCAAATCAAACAGAGTTATCAAGGCACTTCTACCGACAAGGCTATCCGGAACGCCATCAGCAACAACGACATCCGCAAGCTTGCTCTGAACCAGGACAATATGAAGGGGATGGATACGCATTTTTCTGTCAAAGTGAACTCCAAGGGGATCACCGACCAGAAATCATCCGGACGCTGCTGGCTCTTCACCGGTCTGAACGTAATGCGTGCCAAAGCCATCGACAAATACAATCTGGGTTCTTTCGAATTCTCGCAAACCTATCCTTTCTTTTTCGACCAACTGGAAAAGGCCAACCTTTTCCTTCAAGGCGTTATCGACACCAGCGACAAGCCTATGAACGATAAGATGGTGGAATGGCTGTTCCGCAATCCGTTGAGCGACGGCGGCACATTCACCGGAGTAGCGGACATCGTAAGCAAATACGGTCTCGTCCCCAAAGACGTGATGCCCGAAACGAACAGCAGCGAAAACACCGCCCGCATGGCGAGTCTGATCGCTCTGAAACTTCGCGAACAGGGGTTACAACTCCGTGACATGGCTTCGAAAAAAGCTAAACCTGCCGCTATAGAGAACGCTAAAGTGGAAATGTTGAGCACCATTTACCGTATGCTTGTCCTGAACTTGGGCGTACCTCCCACAGAATTTACCTGGACGCAATATAATGTCAAAGGCGAGCCTGTAGAAACCGCCACCTACACCCCGCTTTCTTTCCTGAAGAAATACGGTGACGAAAAGCTGATCGACAACTACGTCATGCTCATGAACGATCCCAGCCGCGAATACTACAAATGTTATGAAATAGACTACGACCGCCACCGCTACGACGGTAAGAACTGGACATACGTCAACCTCCCGATCGAGGACATCAAGGAGATGGCCATCGCCTCTCTGAAAGACAGCACCATGATGTATTACTCCTGCGACGTCGGCAAGTTCCTGAACTCTGACCGTGGTCTGCTCGACGTCAAAAACTATGATTACGACTCATTGATGGGCACCACCTTCGGCATGGACAAGAAGCAGCGTATCCAAAGCTTTGCCAGCAGCTCCAGTCACGCCATGACCCTCATGGCAGTCGATCTGGACAAAAACGGAAAACCGACCAAATGGATGGTTGAAAATAGTTGGGGTGCCGGAGCCGGTTATCAAGGCCACCTCATCATGACAGATGAATGGTTCAACGAATATACCTTCCGTCTCGTTGTGGAAACGAAATACGTGACCCCGAAAGCACTCGAAGTCTTGAAACAAAAACCGATCCGCCTGCCGGCATGGGATCCAATGTTTGCCGGCGAAGAATAATCAACCGACAATCATGCTGCATCGACTTATACGCCGCAAGGTCTTCCAGCCTACTTTATTAAAGAACGTGTGCGAACACAAAAGGAATTACGGATATTTTTCCGTAATTCCTTTCTTTTTTCCTCCCGAATCACATTATTATTTATTACTTTTGCGGCAAATTTTATGAAACCATTATTTTATATAGCATGGCAAATGTAATAAAGTTACGTAAAGGCCTTGACATAAACCTGAAAGGTAAAGCTGCTGAGACGTACACAACAGTGAAAGAGCCGGGATTTTACGCACTCGTACCCGATGATTTTCCTGGAGTGACACCGAAAGTGGTTGTGAAAGAGCAGGAATATGTGATGGCCGGTGGACCCTTGTTTATCGACAAGTATCATCCTGAAGTGAAATTTGTTTCGCCCGTGAGTGGCGTAGTGACGAGCGTTGAACGTGGTGCTCGCCGTAAGGTATTGAACATCGTAGTGGAAGCTGCCGCAGAGCAGGACTACGAAGAATTTGGTAAGAAGAACGTATCCTCGATGGATGCAGATGCTGTGAAGTCCGCGCTTCTTGAAGCAGGTCTGTTTGCGTTTATCAAGCAACGTCCGTATGACATCATTGCAGACCCGACGGTAACACCGAAGGGCATCTTCGTTTCCGCATTCGATACCAATCCGCTGGCTCCCGACTTCGAATTTGCTCTGAAAGGCGAAGAAGCAAACTTCCAGACTGGTCTTGATGCCCTCGCCAAAATGGCAAAAACTTACCTGAGCATCAGCGTGAAACAGAAAGCCGCTGCACTGACACAGGCTAAGAACGTTACAATCACCGCTTTCGACGGACCGAACCCTGCCGGTAACGTAGGTGTTCAGATCAACCACCTCGACCCCGTTTCAAAGGGCGAAACTGTGTGGACAATTGATCCGCAAGCCGTTATCTTCATCGGTCGTCTCTTCAATACAGGCCGTGTGAATTTCACCCGCACAGTAGCCGTGACAGGTTCCGAAGTGTTGAAACCTGCTTACTGCAAACTTCAGGTAGGTGCATTGCTGACTAACGTATTTGCCGGAAACGTAACAACTGACAAAGATTTGCGCTACATCAGTGGTAACGTGCTGAGTGGCAAACAAGTTTCTCCTAACGGATTCCTGGGTGCTTTCCACAGCCAACTGACTGTAATCCCCGAAGGTGATGACGTTCACGAAATGTTCGGATGGATCATGCCGCGCTTCAACCAGTTCAGTGCCAACCACTCATATTTCAGCTGGTTGATGGGCAAAAAGGAATATACGCTGGATGCACGTATCAAAGGCGGCGAACGCCACATGATCATGTCCGGCGAATATGATAAGGTATTCCCCATGGATATCATGCCCGAATATCTGATTAAAGCGATCATCGCCGGTGATATCGACCGCATGGAAGCGCTGGGTATCTACGAAGTGGCTCCCGAAGACTTCGCACTCTGCGAATTCGTCTGCTCTTCGAAGATGGAACTCCAACGCATCGTCCGTGTCGGACTCGACATGCTCCGTGCTGAAATGGCATAATCCGCATGGCAAATTGTAAATTGTAAATCGTAAAATAGTAATATATTAATGAAAGCGTTAAGAAATTATCTCGATAAGATAAAGCCGAACTTTGAAGAGGGCGGTAAATTCCACGCATTCCAGTCGGTGTTCGACGGCTTCGAAACATTCCTGTTCGTGCCCAGCAAGACTGCGAAAACGGGAACGCACATACACGACGCGATCGACAGCAAGCGTATTATGTCGATTGTGGTTATTTCGTTAGTACCGGCGCTGCTGTTCGGTATGTACAACGTAGGTTACCAGCATTTCACCCACACAGGTGCTACTGGCAGCTTCATCGAAATGTTTATCTACGGATTCCTGGCTGTATTGCCTAAAATTATCGTATCATACGTTGTCGGTCTGGGTATTGAGTTCGTCGTAGCTCAATGGAAGAAGGAGGAAATTCAGGAAGGATTCCTTGTTTCCGGTATTCTGATCCCGATGATCGTTCCGGTAGACTGTCCGCTTTGGATTCTTGCCGTAGCAACTGCATTCTCTGTTATCTTTGCAAAAGAAGTATTCGGTGGTACGGGTATGAATGTGTTCAACGTAGCGTTGATCACCCGTGCATTCCTGTTCTTCGCATATCCGACCAAGATGTCCGGTGACGCTGTTTGGGTATCCGGTGATACCATCTTCGGTATGGGACAGGCTGTAGACGGTCTGACTGTGGCTACCCCGCTGGGACAAGCTGCTACATCGGGCACGGTTCCTGCATTCAACATGGATATGATAACAGGTCTCATCCCTGGTTCTATCGGTGAAACAAGTGTGATCGCCATTCTGATCGGTGCCGTTATCCTGCTGTGGACAGGCGTTGCAAGCTGGAAGACGATGCTTTCCGTATTCGTTGGTGGTGCATTCATGGCCTGGGTATTCAATGCTATCGGCATGGAAAACAACACAATGGCTCAGATGCCTTGGTACGAACACCTTGTATTGGGTGGTTTCTGCTTCGGTGCCGTATTCATGGCTACCGACCCTGTGACATCCGCACGTACGGAAAGAGGTAAATACATCTTCGGATTCCTGATCGGTGTGATGGCTATCGTTATCCGCGTACTGAATCCGGGTTATCCCGAAGGTATGATGCTCGCCATCCTGCTGATGAACATCTTCGCTCCGCTGATCGACTACTGTGTAGTACAGAGTAATATCAGCCGTCGCGAGAAACGCGCTGTTAAGTCTAACCAATAATACCGAATGAAAATGAATACAAATAGTAATAGTTATACTATCATTTATGCTTCGGTAATGGTTGTTATCGTTGCATTCCTGCTGGCATTCGTTAGTTCTTCACTGAAAGCTACACAAGACAAGAATGTGCAGTTGGACACTAAAAAGCAGATTCTTGCTGCATTGAACATTAAAAATGTAGAAGATGCTGATGCCGAATATCAGAAATATGTAAAAGGTGATATGCTGATGAACGTAGACGGTACGCTGACTGAAAACACAGGTGAGTTTGCCACTAACTACGAGAAAGAAGTGAAAGAACACCAACGTCTGCACGTATTTGTATGTGATGTAGATGGTCAGACTAAATATGTGGTTCCTGTATACGGTGCCGGTCTTTGGGGCGGTATCTGGGGATACGTTGCTCTGAACGAGGACAAAGACACTGTTTACGGTGTATACTTCTCACACGCAAGTGAAACTCCGGGTTTGGGTGCTGAAATCGCTACTGACTGGTTCCAGCATGAATTCGCAGGCAAGAAGACACTGGAAAACGGTGCCGTTGCTCTGGGTGTTGTTAAGAATGGCAAGGTCGAAAAAGCTGATTACCAAGTGGACGGTATCTCTGGTGGTACGATCACTTCGGTAGGTGTGGATGCTATGCTGAAGGCTTGTCTGAATAATTACATAAGTTTTTTAACTAAATAATAAGGAGGAGGATAAAGAATATGGGACAACTGTTTTCAAAGAAGAATAAAGAAGTATTCTCTGCTCCGTTGGGAATCGATAATCCGGTAACCGTACAGGTGCTTGGTATCTGTTCTGCACTTGCTGTTACTGCCAAGCTGGAACCCGCCATTGTGATGGGACTTTCAGTTACTGTGATTACAGCGTTTGCCAATGTCGTTATTTCACTGTTGCGTAAGACGATTCCAAATCGTATCCGTATCATCGTTCAGTTGGTAGTGGTTGCTGCTTTGGTTACCATCGTTAGTGAAATTCTGAAAGCGTTTGCATACGATGTAAGTGTACAGCTCTCTGTTTATGTAGGTTTGATCATTACCAACTGTATCCTGATGGGACGTCTGGAAGCATTTGCCATGCAGAACGGTCCTTGGGAATCATTCCTTGACGGAGTTGGTAACGGTTTGGGTTATGCCAAGATTCTGGTAATTGTAGCTTTCTTCCGCGAACTGCTCGGTTCGGGAACTTTGCTTGGTTTCAATATCCTGAATTATGAGCCTATCCAGAATATCGGTTATGTAAACAACGGTCTGATGTTGATGCCGCCGATGGCATTGATTATCGTAGCTTGCATCATCTGGTATCAGCGTGCACGTCACAAAGAACTGCAAGAAGAAAGTAATTAATATAAATGAAGGGTGAAGAAGGATGAATGAAGGTAACACTCATAAACTCGAAATTCTTCATTCTTAATTTTTAATTAAAATATATGGAACATTTATTAAGTTTATTCGTCCGCTCCATCTTTGTGGACAACATGATATTCGCGTTCTTCTTGGGTATGTGCTCATATCTGGCTGTATCGAAGAATGTGAAGACTGCCGTAGGACTGGGTATAGCCGTAACATTCGTGTTGCTGGTTACGCTTCCGGTGAACTATTTATTGCAAACCAAGGTGCTGGCTGCCAACGCTATCATTGAAGGTGTTGACCTCAGCTTCCTGAGTTTTATTCTTTTCATTGCCGTTATTGCCGGTATCGTGCAATTGGTGGAGATGGTGGTAGAACGTTTCAGCCCGTCGCTGTATGCTTCACTGGGTATCTTTCTGCCGTTGATCGCCGTTAACTGTGCTATCATGGGTGCTTCTTTGTTTATGCAACAACGCATCAATCTGGGTGCAAGCGATCCGAAATACATCGGTGATGTATGGGATGCGCTGTCTTACGCACTCGGTTCGGGTATCGGCTGGCTGCTGGCTATCGTCGGTCTGGCTGCTATCCGTGAGAAAATGGCTTACTCTGATGTACCTGCTCCGCTGAAAGGTCTGGGTATCACATTTATCACTGTAGGTCTGATGGCAATCGCATTTATGTGTTTCTCTGGTTTGAACATCTAAAAAGAAAGGAATAAGACAATGGATATGAATTTAATATTAGCGAGCATTGGGGTATTCCTTGTGGTTATTCTGTTGCTTGTTGTTATCTTGCTGGTTGCCAAGAAATTTCTGGTACCGTCAGGTAACGTGAAACTAACGATCAATGGCGAAACAGGACTGGAAGTAGAGTCCGGTTCCACATTGCTTAATACGCTGGCCGTAAACGGTGTATTCCTGTCATCCGCTTGTGGTGGCAAGGGTTCTTGCGGACAGTGCAAATGTCAGGTACTCGAAGGTGGTGGCGAAATCCTGCCTTCTGAAGTTCCTCACTTCAGCCGTAAACAGCAACAAGACCACTGGCGTCTGGGCTGTCAGGTGAAAGTGAAGAGTGACATGGCTATCAAGATTGACGAGTCTGTACTCGGCGTGAAAGAGTGGGAGTGCGAAGTGATCTCCAACAAGAATGTGGCTACATTTATCAAAGAGTTTATCGTGGCATTGCCTAAAGGCGAACACATGGACTTTATCCCGGGTTCTTACGCACAGATCAAGATACCTAAATTCTCAATGGATTATGATAAGGACATTGATAAGAGCCTGATCGGTGAAGAATATCTGCCTGCATGGGAGAAATTCGGTTTGCTGGGCTTGAAATGTAAGAATGAAGAGGAAACAATCCGTGCTTACTCTATGGCCAACTATCCTGCAGAAGGTGACCGTATCATGCTGACTGTACGTATCGCTACCCCTCCGTTCAAGCCGAAAGAACAAGGTCCCGGATTTATGGATGTAATGCCGGGTATCGCTTCTTCTTATATCTTTACGCTGAAACCGGGTGACAAGGTAATAATGAGTGGTCCTTATGGAGACTTCCATCCGATTTTCGACTCTAACAAGGAAATGATGTGGATCGGTGGTGGTGCCGGTATGGCTCCGTTGCGTGCACAGATCATGCACTTGACGAAAACATTGCATACGACCGACCGCAAGATGTCATACTTCTATGGTGCCCGTGCGCTGAACGAAGTATTCTATCTGGAAGACTTCCTGCAAATTGAAAAGGATTTCCCGAACTTCACATTCCATCTGGCACTCGACCGTCCGGATCCTGCTGCTGATGCTGCCGGTGTGAAATATACTCCGGGCTTCGTACACAACGTAATTTATGAAACTTACTTGAAGAACCACGAAGCACCTGAAGATATTGAATACTATATGTGTGGTCCTGGTCCGATGTCGAAAGCTGTAGAGAAGATGCTCGACGATCTGGGCGTTCCGGCTCAGAACCTGATGTTCGATAACTTTGGAGGATAATCTTCGGAAGTTGATTTCCGGTCGGAGAGGACCGGAAGAGTAACATAAAGAAACTGGCGGGAAATCTGTAAAAGACAATGGTGCTTTTCAGATTTCCCGCTTTCTTTATGCACTATCTTATCGAATCTTTTCGTCCTTTTTGTATCTTTGTCCCCATGTTAGAGAAAAATGAAATAATACAGTCCGCTCTTCAGAATTTGAAGATTGAATCTTTGAACCCGATGCAGGAAGCTGCGCTCGAACAGGGCACGGGCAGGAAAGATGTTATCCTGTTGTCACCGACAGGATCGGGTAAGACGTTGGCATATCTTTTGCCTCTGTTGCTTATCCTAAAACCGAATGATGACAGCGTGCAGGTACTGATTCTGGTGCCTTCCCGTGAGTTGGCTTTACAGATAGATACCGTATTCCGGAGCATGGGAACTTCCTGGAAAACGTGTTGCTGCTACGGCGGGCATCCCATTGCCGAAGAAAAGAAAAGCATTGCAGGAAATCATCCTGCCATCATTATCGGTACTCCGGGACGTATCACCGACCATCTGTCCAAAGGGAACTTTGATCCCGAAACAATCGAGACTTTGATTATCGATGAGTTTGATAAATCGCTGGAGTTCGGTTTTCATGATGAGATGGCAGAGATCATTACCCAGCTTCCGGGATTAAAGAAACGTATGCTGCTGTCGGCTACTGATGCCGAAGAAATTCCTCAGTTTACGGGACTGAACCGGACAGTCAAACTGGATTTTCTTCCGGAGGCAACCGAAGAACAGGAAAACCGGTTGAAGCTGATGAAGGTGCTTTCTCCTTCCAAAGATAAGATTGCTACGCTTTACAACTTGCTTTGTACATTGGGAAGCAGTTCCAGCATTGTTTTCTGCAATCATCGGGATGCGGTGGATCGTGTGCATAAGCTGCTCGAAGATAAGAAACTATCAGCCGAACGTTTTCATGGTGGTATGGAACAGCCGGATCGGGAACGGGCATTGTATAAGTTCCGTAACGGAAGCTGTCATGTACTGATCTCCACCGACCTTGCTGCCCGTGGACTTGATATTCCGGAGATAGAGCACATCATTCACTATCATCTGCCTGTGAACGAAGAAGCGTTTACACATCGTAACGGACGTACGGCACGTTGGGATGCAACAGGTACTTCTTATCTGATTCTTCACACAGAAGAGAAACTACCTGAATATATTCCCGAAGATATAGAAACGATGGAACTGCCGGAAAATCCTTCGCGTCCTCCCAAATCAGTCTGGACTACTATATATATAGGTAAAGGAAAGAAGGAGAAACTGAGCCGGATGGACATTGCCGGATTCCTTTATAAGAAAGGTAATCTGACGCGTGAAGATGTAGGTGCGATTGATGTGAAAGAGCATTATGCTTTTGTTGCCGTTCGTCGGGCAAAAGTGAAGCAACTCCTGAATCTTATTCAAGGGGAAAAAATCAAAGGAATGAAGACTATCATTGAGGAAGCTAAATAAAGGGAGCCGAAAAACAACAGGTGTTCTCAAAGCTGAAAGGGGAATTTCAAGAACCAAATAGGTGATTGGGATGCTGCAATGACGAAATGATCGGCTTTGTCATTACAAATAATATCACTTTTCTGAAGTGGGAGATATCTTCCCCGGATGACAGAGTAAAATGATAGTAGAAAAATATTTCTGTGACAGTCTCCATTTCTTTTCTTTTAGGAAGGTATTGGAGACTCCTTTCTTTCTGACTTATTTTTATAATTTTAGTCTCGTCGCTTGTTAGGGTGAGAAATCCTCGTTTTTCTCTGTCTTTCTTAATAAATATTCATTTTATAACCGTTTTCCTTTCACTCTATAACCGATTATTTCCCACAGGTTATATTTTCGCCTTTTATCCCTTGCTTGATATGTATGGATAACAATATGGTGTATATATCTTGTATAAACCAATAAAAAGAAAGAGAAATCTGCTTTAGAACAGTATTTTTATAAGGAAAGATTTGTGCACCGGAAATAAATTCGTAAATTCGCAAGGTCAAAAGACATAAACTAACGAAATGTTAAACCAAAAACAAACTTCAAATGAAAAAGCATAATTTCAATGCAGGACCTTCCATTCTTCCGCGTGAGGTGATAGAGGATACAGCGAAGGCTATTTTAGATTTCAACGGCTCTGGTCTCTCTTTGATGGAAATCAGCCACCGCGCCAAAGACTTCCAACCTGTGGTTGACGAAGCAGAGGCATTATTCAAGGAATTACTCAATATCCCCGAAGGTTATTCGGTACTGTTCCTTGGTGGTGGTGCTAGTATGGAGTTCTGCATGGTACCTTTCAACTTCCTTGAAAAAAAGGCTGCTTATCTGAATACAGGTGTGTGGGCAAAGAAAGCAATGAAAGAAGCTAAGGGGTTTGGTGAAGTCGTAGAAGTTGCTTCTTCCGCTGAAGCTACATATACTTACATCCCGAAAGATTACACAATTCCTGCTGACGCAGATTATTTCCACATAACTACCAATAACACGATTTACGGTACAGAATTAAAAGAAGATCTCAACTCTCCGGTTCCGATGGTTGCCGATATGTCTTCTGATATTTTCTCTCGTCCGATCGACGTTTCCAAATATATCTGTATCTATGGTGGTGCGCAGAAAAATCTGGCTCCTGCCGGTGTTACATTCGTTATCGTGAAGAATGATGCGGTAGGTAAAGTTTCTCGTTACATCCCGTCAATGCTAAACTATCAGACTCATATCGATAACGGTTCTATGTTCAACACTCCTCCGGTAGTGCCTATCTATGCTGCACTGTTGAACCTGCGTTGGATTAAGGCACAGGGTGGTGTGAAAGAAATGGAACGTCGTGCTATCGAAAAGGCTGATATGCTGTACGCTGAAATCGACCGTAACAAACTGTTCGTAGGTACTGCTGCCAAAGAAGACCGTTCACGCATGAACATCTGTTTCGTGATGGCTCCCGAATACAAGGATCTGGAAGCTGACTTCATGAAGTTCGCTACAGAAAAAGGTATGGTAGGTATCAAAGGACATCGTTCAGTGGGTGGTTTCCGTGCATCTTGCTACAATGCTCTGCCGAAAGAAAGTGTACAAGCTTTGATCGACTGCATGCAGGAATTTGAAAAACTTCATTAATAATATAAATAGAGTCACCACAGATTGCACGGATTTACACTGAAATCTTATTGAATATAGTGTGTAGGCCGGTGAAGTCTGTGGTGAATCTTTTTTAAAAGATACAGATAAATTATGAAAGTACTTGTAGCTACTGAAAAACCGTTTGCCAAAGTTGCTGTAGACGGTATCCGTAAAGAAATCGAAGCAGCCGGATATGAGCTTGCTTTGCTGGAGAAATATACCGATAAAGCACAGTTGCTGGATGCAGTGAAAGATGCTAATGCTATCATTATCCGTAGTGATATTATTGATGCAGAGGTGCTGGATGCTGCTAAAGAACTGAAGATTGTAGTTCGTGCTGGTGCCGGATACGATAATGTAGACCTGGCTGCCGCTACCGCTCACAATGTTTGCGTGATGAATACTCCGGGACAGAACTCCAATGCTGTTGCCGAACTGGCTTTGGGCATGATGGTATACGCCGTTCGTAACTTCTATAACGGTACTTCCGGTACAGAATTGATGGGCAAGAAACTGGGTATCCATGCATACGGAAACGTTGGTCGTAACGTTGCCCGTGTAGCTAAAGGCTTCGGAATGGAAGTGTACGCCTATGACGCTTTCTGTCCGAAAGAAGTGATTGAGAAAGATGGCGTGAAGGCACTTGACTCTGCAGAAGAACTGTACAAGACTTGTCAGGTAGTGTCTCTTCATATCCCGGCAACTGCTGAAACGAAGAACTCTATCAACTACGCTTTGCTGAAAGAGATGCCAAAAGGCGCTATGCTGGTGAACACTGCCCGTAAGGAAGTGATCAACGAAGCCGAGCTGATCAAATTGATGGAAGACCGTGCCGACTTCAAGTATATGACAGATATCATGCCTGCTGCTAATGCGGAATTTGCTGAGAAGTTTGCAGGACGTTATTTCTCTACTCCGAAGAAGATGGGTGCACAGACTGCCGAAGCAAATATCAATGCCGGTATTGCTGCCGCTCAACAGATTGTTGGTTTCCTGAAAGACGGTTGCGAGAAGTTCAGAGTAAACAAATAATGAGATGAATAGTAAGACTGCTTATCGTTGCTCAGTCACTTATTTGATGATAGGTGCTGGTGTACATTAAGTAGTATATTCAGAAATATGTTATCAGATTTCGCCCTCGGCTTTTGCGAGGGCGTATCTGTTGTACTAATCTTAAAAACATACCATGACTTATGGCTATAATCAAACCTTTTAAGGGCGTTCGCCCTCCACAAGACCTGGTTGAACAGGTTGCTTCCCGTCCTTACGATGTATTAAACTCAGAAGAAGCGCGTACAGAAGCAGCTGGAAATGAAAAATCCCTTTATCATATCATTAAGCCCGAGATTGACTTTCCTGTTGGTACGGATGAACACGATGAACGTGTTTATGAGAAAGCTGCCGAAAACTTCCGGCTGTTTCAGGATAAAGGCTGGTTAGTGCAGGATGCAAAGGAAAACTATTACATCTATGCCCAGACCATGAACGGGAAAACTCAGTATGGACTGGTAGTAGGCGCTTATGTTCCTGACTATATGAACGGTATCATCAAGAAGCATGAGCTTACCCGTCGTGATAAGGAAGAAGACCGTATGAAGCACGTTCGTGTGAACAATGCGAATATCGAACCTGTATTCTTTGCCTATCCCGATAATGCGAAATTGGATACAATCATTCGGAAATACACTGCCGAAAAGCCTGTTTACGACTTTATCGCTCCGGGTGATGGCTTCGGACATACTTTCTGGATTGTTGACCAGGACGAAGATATCGCTGCAATTACTGCAGAATTTGCTAAAATGCCGGCATTATATATTGCCGACGGGCATCATCGTTCCGCTGCTGCTGCTCTGGTAGGTGCCGAGAAAGCAAAGCAAAACGCGAACCATCGTGGCGATGAAGAGTATAACTATTTCATGGCTGTATGTTTCCCTGCCAATCAATTGACTATCATCGACTATAACCGTGTAGTAAAAGACCTCAACGGGCTGACTCCCGAACAATTTCTTGCTGCATTGGATAAGAATTTTGTTGTAGAAGAAAAGGGTACAGATATCTATAAACCGTCCGGTTTGCACAATTTCTCCCTCTATCTTGGCGACAAGTGGTATAGTTTGACGGCAAAGGCAGGTACATACAATGACAATGATCCTATCGACGTGCTTGACGTTACTATTTCTTCCAATCTGATTTTAGATGAGATTTTAGGAATCAAAGACCTCCGTTCGGATAAGCGTATTGACTTTGTAGGCGGTATCCGCGGTTTGGGAGAATTGAAGAAGCGTGTTGACAGTGGAGAAATGAAAGTAGCTCTGGCTCTTTATCCCGTATCCATGAAGCAATTGATGGATATTGCCGATACTGGCAACATTATGCCTCCCAAAACGACTTGGTTTGAACCGAAACTTCGTTCAGGACTGGTTATCCATAAGTTGGATTAAGACATATTCTATATAGAAAATAGAGCGGTCAATCTCTCACAAATGTTCTGTTGATTGTGAGAGATTGACCGCTTGTTTTTGTATAAATGACCGCCCGATTCCGTTAAAACGACCACCCGACTACCTCCAATTGACTGCTTGATTGCACCCCATCGACCGTTTGACTGCATGAAATGAAGCGCTCGTTTCAATGAGAAGCTTTAATATTTTCGAACAGCAGATGGAATTTCGTCAAGAAAGCCGTATCTTTGCGGCATGACTGCTGAAGATACTTATAAAACTATCGTCGAACCTTCCGAAGGTATTTATACAGAAAAGCGAAGCAAGTTTATTGCCATCGCCTTGCCTGTGCGTACCCTTGATGAGATAAAAGCGCATCTTGAAACGTATCAGAAGAAGTATTATGATGCACGGCACGTGTGCTATGCTTATATGTTAGGTGCAGCGCGAAAGGATTTTCGAGCCAATGATAACGGTGAACCTTCGGGAACGGCGGGAAAGCCCATTCTCGGGCAAATTAACTCTAATGAGCTGACTGATATTCTGATTATTGTAGTCCGTTATTTCGGTGGAATCAAGTTAGGAACGAGTGGACTGATTGTAGCTTATAAAGCAGCTGCTGCCGAAGCAATATCTGCCGCTACCATTATAGAAAAAACGGTAGATGAAGAAGTGACCGTAATGTTTGAATATCCTTTTATGAACGATATCATGCGTATTGTAAAGGAGGAAGAACCGGAAATTCTCAGTCAATCGTACGATATGGATTGCAGCATGACGTTGTGTATTCGTCGTTCCATGATGCCCAAACTGCGTGCACGATTGGAGAAAGTGGAGACCGCAAGGATTCTTGATGAAGAGTAAAATAAAGAAAAATAAGAATATATGGCATTTGAAGCAACAAAAAGAGAATGGTGTGAACTGTATACTTTCTTCCGTCTGCTGACAGAAGGAAAAGTAACGTTGGGTACGGCTAAGGCAAAGAAAGGAGAAATCGACTGGCCTATTGCAATGATTCAACGGGAGGAACATGACGGAACACGCTGCTACTATATAGAAAAAGAGATGGTCCGCATCAAAGGAGAAAATAGTGAGAAATCCGTTCCCCGGGAAGATTTTGGGATTGTGGCAGATTTGATTTTGCAGGCTGTCAAGTCCTCTTCGGAGGATGAAGTCACTTCTCCGGATGGAGTGGAAGAGTTTTTGGATGAAGTCGCAATTTTCGATCTGGAAGCGAAGACGGAAGATCGTACCGATTTTTATATTGCCTTCTGGCATCCGGAGGCACCGTTGAGCGGGTTCAGCGTTCGTTCGCGATTGGGTGCTATGAATCCGCTGTTGGACGGAGGCCGTGCGGCTAACTTGAAACTGGAACAGAGCGGAGTCAAATTTGCAACACCTACGGTGAATAAGATTAATGCGTTGCCGGAAGCCCCTAATGAAGTAGCAGAACGAATGTTGCTGATTGAGCGCTTGGGTGGTGTACTCAAATACTCGGACGTGGCAGATCGGGTATTCCGTAGCAATCTTTTAATGATTGACTTACACTTTCCTCGTGTGCTGACAGAAATGGTGCGCATCATGCACTTGGACGACATCACCCGTATCAGTGAACTGACGGAAGTAATCAAACAGATGAACCCGTTGAAAATAAAAGATGAATTGGTAAACAAACATGGTTTCTATGAGTTTAAAGTGAAGCAATTCCTGATGGCATTAGCCTTGGGTATGCGTCCGGCAAAGATATATACTGGACAGGATTCGGCTGTTGAAGGTATCCTGTTGATGGATGGGAGTGGGGAAGTTCTTTGCTATCACAAGTCAGAGAAACCGGTTATGGAGGACTTCCTGTTCCTGAATACCCGTTTGGAGAAAGGTTCTCTGGATAAAGACAAATACGGCTTTTTGGAAAGAGAGAACGGTACGTATTACTTCAAACTGAATGCAAAGATCGGATTGGTAAAACGATAAATGCAAGTGGTGAACGAGTTGTAAGTATAGTAAATATAGTATATGAAAACGAATGAAGTTTTAGAAAATATCAAAGCACGTCGTAGTGTACGGGCTTATACTGACCGGCAAGTTTCGGAAGAAGACTTACAGGCTATTCTGGAAGCTGCCACTTTTGCACCCAGTGGGATGCATTTGGAGACATGGCATTTTACCGCTATTCAGAATGCAGATAAACTGGCAGAATTGAATGAACGGATTAAAGGCGCTTTTGCTAAAAGCGATGAACCGAAATTACAGGAACGTGGTCATAGCAAGGCGTATTGCTGTTATTATCATGCCCCGACTTTGGTGATCGTGTCCAACGAACCCACTCAATGGTGGGCCGGCATGGATTGTGCCTGCGCGATTGAGAATATGTTTTTGGCTGCCCATTCTCTGGGAATCGGATCTTGCTGGATCAATCAGTTGGGTACGACTTGCGATGATCCCGAAGTTCGTGAATTTATAAGCTCTTTGGGTGTACCGGAGAATCATAAAGTATATGGCTGTGTAGCTTTAGGATATGTTGATCCTAAAATCTCACTAAGGGAGAAAATGGTAAAAGCCGGAACAGTGACTGTTGTCAGATAGAACCAGACTATGTTTTCGACAAACATGGAATGGAATGAAGAGCAGCATGATAACCGTAAGGTTTCGGAGTCGCTTCTTATGTTCATTTAGCTCGGTGCTTATTGGAATACGCTCGGTGCTTAACAAAGGTAAGCCCGGAGCTCACATTTGCTGAGCTCCGGGCTTATTTTTTCATGTACGGATTTCCTTTGAAAGCTTCTTCTTATTCGAACGTTCCGTAGCGGGTCGGCAATAATTTCCGGTCTCCCAACGTATTGTCTACGCGAGCCACATTCACCCAGAACTTATTCTCACGCACGCTTTCTATCGGATACGCTGCTTTCTCACGTGTGTAGGAATGTTCCCAGTTATCATTCACAATTTCATATTCCGGATGCGGGGCGTTGACTAATACATTATCATTCTTATCTGCTTCTTCGTTTTTCACTTCCTGGATTTCTTTCCATATATTCAGCATGACGTCTATAAAGTTGTTCAACTCCGCCAGGCTTTCGCTTTCAGTAGGTTCAATCATCAATGTGCCGTGAACAGGGAAGGAGAGAGTCGGTGCATGATAGCCGTAGTCCATCAGACGCTTCGCGATGTCATTTTCTGAGATACCCGTTTCTTCATGTACCTTGCGGCATTCCAGAATCATTTCATGTCCGACGAAACCGGTAGCTCCCCGATAAACAATACCGTAAGTATCTTTTAGACAGGCAGCCAGATAGTTGGCATTGAGAATGGCTATTTTAGTAGCCTGAGTCAAGCCTTCGGTACCCATCATCCGGATGTAGCCGTATGTGATAGGCAAGATACCCGCACTGCCGAACGGAGCTGCGGAAACCTGATTTTGCGTACTGCCGAAGATCGAATGTCCCGGCAAGAATGGAACCAGATGCTCAGCTACACAGATAGGGCCTACACCCGGACCGCCGCCGCCATGTGGTGAAGCAAACGTCTTGTGCAAATTCAAGTGACAAACGTCTGCACCTATAAATCCCGGATTGGTCAATCCTACCTGTGCATTCATGTTGGCACCATCCATATATACTTGTGCGCCACAAGCGTGGATGATTTCACAGATTTCCTTTATTTCCGTCTCGAAGATACCATGCGTTGACGGATAGGTGATCATCAGTGCAGCCAGTGCTTCCTTGTTCTCTTCGGCTTTGGCACGCAGGTCGCCCATATCTACGTTTCCTTGCTCGTCGCAAGCGCAGGTGACGGTTTCAAATCCGGCTTGTATGGCAGATGCAGGATTCGTACCGTGTGCCGAAGCCGGAATCAATATTTTGTTGCGATGTCCTTGACCAATACTTTCAAGATACGCACGGATAACTCGCAGACCGGCATATTCTCCCGCAGCACCCGAGTTCGGCTGCAGGCTGACACCTGCAAATCCGGTAATAACCTTCAAGTCCTCGCTCAAATTGCTGATCAATTCACGATATCCTTCCGCCTGATCTTCCGGCACCAACGGATGCATGCTCATAAACTCCGGACGGCTTAAAGGAAGCATTTCAGCGGCTGCGTTGAGCTTCATCGTACACGATCCGAGGGAAATCATGGACTGGGCCAATGAAATATCCTTCCGATCCAGACGTTTGATGTAGCGCATCATTTCCGTTTCCGTATGATAGTTGGAGAACACCTCGTGCGTGAGGAAAGGCGTGGTGCGTTTCAGTGCTTTGTCAATATTGCTCTTTTCCGGCACGTCCTCTACCTTCTGATAATCTTTCCCGGCGGCAATGGCAAAGATGGAAAGCAACACGTTCGTAGCTGCTACATCTGTCGTTTCATCGATGCTGAAACCTACGTCTCCGTTCTCGTAATAGCGCAGGTTCACTTCCTTGCTTAGTGCGATCGTGCGAATCTGCTGCGCCGAAACGTGTTCCGGCAACTCGAAACGTAGCGTATCGAAATATTGTGCATTGACTTGCGTATATCCGAATTTCTTTAATTGCTTGTCGAGGAAGACAGTGATGCTATGAATACGCGAAGCAATCGTTCTGATTCCTTCCTGTCCGTGATATACAGCGTAGAAACCTGCCATCGTAGCGAGTAATGCCTGAGCCGTGCAAATATTGGAAGTGGCTTTTTCGCGTTTGATATGCTGTTCGCGTGTCTGCAAAGCCATTCGGTAGCAGAGTTTGCCGTATTTGTCTTTGGACCATCCGATGATGCGTCCCGGCATGTTCCGCTTGTACTCGTCACGTGTGGCGAAGTAGGCTGCCGAAGGGCCACCGTAAAACATTGGTGTACCCAGACGTTGTGTTGTACCGAATACGATATCCGCTCCCCATTCTCCCGGAGGAGTCAGCAGGGCAAGACTCAGAATGTCAGCGGCAACGGCAACTTTGCAGTCTGCTTCATGTGCCTTTTTTGTGAAGTCGGCATAGTCTTCCACATTACCGCTGGAGTTAGGATATTGCAGGATGCAGGCGAAGATTTCCGGTGAGGGTTCAAACTCTTTATATTTGCCTGTGCGCAATTCGATGCCTTGTGGAATGGCACGTGTGGTCATTACTGCCAAGGTCTGCGGGAAGATGTTTTCGTCCACAAAGACTATGTTGGCACCTGCTTTCTGTTGGGCACGCGAACGCAGAGCATACATCATGGTTACGGCTTCGGCGGCGGCAGTCGCTTCATCCAGCAGTGAGCAGTTGGCGAGCGGCATAGCGGTGAGGTCACAGACGGCAGTCTGGAAATTCATCAACGCTTCCAGTCTTCCTTGCGACACTTCTGTCTGATAAGGCGTGTAAGAAGTATACCATACGGGATTTTCGAATACATTCCGTTGGATAACGGCAGGAGTAATCGTATTATACCACCCCAATCCGATGTATGTCGTATACAGTTTGTTTTTACTTGCCAGGTCGGCAATGTGTTTTCCAAATTCGTATTCCGTCAACGGCTTGGCCAGTGCCAGCGGTTCCTTCAGTCGGATGTTGGCAGGGATGGTTTTGTTGATCAGTTCATCCAGTGAGTCTACGCCTATTTTGCGGAGCATCACAGCTGTGTCTTCTTCATTGATGCCGATGTGACGGCTAGCTAACAAATCTGTTTTCATAATTTATGGGGGATGTTTTTAAGTAATAGATAATAAGTAATAAGTAATATCCATGCGGATAAATATACTGGCAGCTACGATTATTACCTGTTACTTATTACCTATTACTTGTATTCTTTTTTTTATCTGAAAAATGGATTCTCTGCCTTCTCCATTCCGATGGTCGTTGGCGCACCATGTCCGGGGTATACGACTGTCTCGTTGGGAAGTACGAATAAACGGCTGCAAATATGATCGATCAGTTCGTCGAAGTTGCCACCCGACAGATCGGCACGACCGATGCTGCCTTGAAACAATACGTCGCCGGAGAACATGCAGTTTTCTTCCTTGCAATAATACACCAGGCTACCGGGCGAATGTCCGGGGACATGGATTGCTTCCAGTTTGGTGTGTCCGAAAGTGATGATATCTCCGTCATGCAGATATTTCCCCAACGGAACCGGTTCTTCCTGCAATTGGAAGCCGAACATACGGCTCTGTTTCGGAGCTTCATCGATCCAGAACTCATCCGCCTTATTGGCTTCTGCCGACAGACCGAACTCTTTCAGCATAAACGGATTGCCGAAGATGTGATCCAGATGTAAGTGAGTATTCAGCAGATGTTTCACTGTTAACTCATTGGTGAGGATGAACTTCTTTAGTGCTTGTTTTTCCTCTTCGTAGAAGCAGCCCGGATCGATGACAACCGCCTCTTTTGTGTCATCCCATAAAACGTAGCAATTTACGGGAAACATATTAAACTCAAATCTCTTTATTTTCATGGTTTTGATAACTCCTGATTCCTATATTTGTGAATATACTACCTTCTTTGTTTCAAAGAACTCTTCCTCGAAGTTTTCGCTCAGGCTGTGGATGACTGTTTTATGCTTGAACGGCATCGTTTCATGCTCCAGTTCGCCTCCTTTGAGACAGATCAGTCCGTTGGGCATAGCATTCTGCTGCTTGGGGGAAATGTTCTTTTTGATGATCTTGATCAGATCCGCCAAAGGCATTACGGCACGGCTCACGACGAAGTCGAACAGTTGTTTTTCCTCTTCGGCACGGGCATGACGGAAAGTGACGTTTTTCAGTCCGATGGCATTGGCCACTTCTGTCGCCACACGTACTTTCTTGCCGATGCTGTCTACCAGATGAAACTTGGTTTCGGGGAACAGGATGGCGAGCGGAATGCCGGGAAATCCTCCTCCTGTACCCAAATCCATGACCTTGGTTCCGGGACGGAATTGAATCACTTTGGCGATGCCTAATGAATGGAGAACATGATGCTCGTACAGATTTTCGATGTCTTTGCGGGAGATAACGTTGATTTTCGCATTCCAGTCGATGTAGAGGTCGTATAGAGCGGCAAACTGTTTACGCTGCTCTTCCGTCAGATCCGGAAAATATTTCAGTATGATTTCCACTTTAAGTATTTTGAATGGTGAATTTTGATTTATAAGTGAAATGAATATCCTTCTGCATCACACGGGGCAATAACAACAGGATATTCATTGGTGTTCAATCTTTTAATAGCTGTTTAATCTTTCAGGTCTCCAAGAATTGGGTTGCTGCCCAGCAGATGTTCCATCATAGAGTATGGAATGGTAACTTTGACAGGTCCCATCGAGTACGGTGTGATGTCGTATATATTATAGTAGAAGGTGATACCTTCTTTACTCAGATAGAAGTTCTCTGTCGGGGCGATGTCTCCGGTCGAAGCATATCCCATGTCTTCCAGCGCTTCGTGAGTAGTTACTTTGTTGTCAGCCATCAGTTGGTTCCAGATCAGATCCGTCAGGGCTTCCTGGAAGTCGCCTACAAAAATATCATCGAGGCGGAGCGGACGCATCAGAGTGAGATCCATGTTCAGGAAAGTCGACATATACATACCGTGTGCGCCTCCGGTATATTCGTTGTAGTCAACGCGATATACTAGCAGGTCTTTCTCATAAAGTTGCACGTGGCTTTCGATGCTCTTGTAATAGGAGTACCATGCGCCTACCACTGCATCGCTTTCTTTATTCTTTTCGTCTTCGGCGTACATCGGCTCTTGGTCGTGGCGATACTCGTCAATGTAATTCTTGGCGTATTGCTTCACTACCGCTTCTGGCTTTTCGCCGATATATTTGTCTCCGAAGCAGACGGAGATGAAGTAAGCGTTCAGACTGTCTTTCAGCATCTCGTCCGACGACTTGACGGGATAGGCGAAGTTGATGATAATATTGCACGCGGGTTTGGCGGTGTCATTAAAGAGGTGTGCCGTCTCGTTAACCTGTATACTATCGAATTGTAATGCTCCCGTGTTTTTGTTCATCTTGTCATGACAAGAAAACAAAAAGCCGCTTACCGAAAGTATAACCGCAAGCAGACTGACATATTGTTTTTTCATACTCGTTTTTTCTATAAATTCAACATTGATCATATCTATCACTATCGACAAATATAAATGAAATTACCGAATACTGCGAATAAAAAAGGAAAAATATTCAGCTACTTTCTCCGGCAATGTATATAGGGGATGCCATTGTTAATGATTCTTTTTTTCTTGCTTCTGTATCATATGTTACAGTTTTAATCTGTACGCCGTACTTATCTTTGCAGAAAAAATAGATTATGGAACAGTTACATGCACACGAAGTCCTTCACATGATGGAGGGAAATAGTTATACTGAGGCATCTCTGAGGGCTGCAATTGTAGAGAAGTTTGGCGAACATCAGCGTTTTTATACTTGTTCGGCAGATAATATGGAAGTGGACGAACTGATCGGATTTCTTAAACGAAAAGGGAAGTTCATGCCTGCCGGTGAGGAATTTACGGTCGATATCAGTAAGGTATGCAGTCATTGATTCTCTGTGGCGGACGGTATGATAGATAAGCCAATAGGATAGTTGAGAGAAGAAATGTTAGTAGTCATAGGTTATACCTGTCGTTTTTCATAGATAGGGAAATTCCTATTTGCAAGTAGGAAGAAGTCTTTGCGAAGGGAATTTTCTCATACTACATTTGGGGTATTCAAAAAAACTACTAAACTACACCTATTATGAAAAAGAGTCAGATCCTTATGTCTTTGCTGCTGGTGATATTGCTCAGCAGTTGTTATGCAAGCAGAATTACTTATGAGAATTTGAGTATTATCCAACGTGGGATGTCTTCTAAAGAAGTAATAGCCATTATGGGTAAACCGAGCTATCGAAGTTTTGACGAAGAGAGTGAGATGCTGGAATTTCGTACTTCCGAGTCAAGTATTGCAGGAGTCGTTAATATCTGGTTCGTTGATGACCGGGTGACTAAGATGAAAAGTTATCATACCAATGGCTGTATGGACCGGAACAGAGCCATAGAGGATAAGGAAGAGGAGGAATCTGCAAAGAAGGAAAAGAAAGAAAAAGAAGAAACAAGCGCCCGCATACGTGTGACGATGGACGGAAAGCATATCATACAGACTGGTTCCATCATAGTCACTCCGGATGGAAAGCACGAGACGGTGGTCAGTGATTGTGGTGGAGTAATCATAACAGCTTCGGGGGAGCATATACTTGCTCCTTAATGCCTTCCGTCAATTCACCATACCCTTGTCAATACCAAATTTCTCGTCTGTCTGACATTCGCCGGCAGGTTCCACGTGTACTAAGATATCATAGACATTGTCTATAGAGCTTTTTATGCTTTTCTCCACAGCGTCGGCTATCTGATGGGCCTGTGTGATGGTTATCTGCGGATTTACCTCGATATCGAGGGTAATCATATAAAGATTCCCGATCATTCTTGATCTTACCCGGTGTGGGTTGCTCGCACCGGGAACTGTTTCTACTGCTTCGAATATCTTATTGTACACATTGACATCTTTGACGCCATCCATCAATTCCACATTCGAATCGATGAAAATGCCAATCGAAGATTTTATGATAAAGAGGCTGATGATTAGTCCTGTGATGGAGTCGAGTATAGGCAGTTTGAATATGAACGTGAATATCAGTCCCAGCAGCACACCGGAGGAAATGATAACATCATTGCGCATATTGATGGCATTGGCCGTCAGCATGGAGCTATCTATCTTTTTCCCTTGTTTGTACTGATATAAAGCCAATAGAAGTTTGCCGATAATCGAAAAGATCGTGACGTATATGGCAATGGCTGACGGAATTTCTTTTGCTTCTTCGGAAAAGATACTTCCGATAGATGATATCAACATTTGCACCCCTGCATAGAATATCACAAGCGAAAGAATTTTAGTCGCAATCCCTTCGGCTTTCTCATAGCCGAATACGTACTTCTTGGAAGGCGGCTGGCTGATAATGCGTGCTGTGAAAATCATGACAATGGAGATGATCACATCCGTTGCCGAATCAATACCGTCGCCTAGCACGGCAAGACTGCCGGCCCATAAACCTACGATGATTTTTGATGTGGAAAGTATGGCATTACCAATAGTACTTATCCAGGAAGTTCTGATTAATATCTGCTCTCTTTTAGCTTTCATGTGATTAAGCCTTTGACATTCCGGTTAGTATATAGCTGCCTTTCAAGTTATTTTCTTTCATATAATTGACTACTTCTATCCGGCAAGCTGACATTAAAGCGTATCCTGTTAAGTTCCCGTTTATAGCTTTAATGAACGAATACTCTGTATCGTTGTGGATGAAAGATATACGATGATATTCCATGACATGATGTATTTAAAAGAACTAATATGTGGTCAAATATACGGATAATATCAGCAGTATGAATAAAAATGGAGAATTATTTAATTTGATATTGTTGCCGGAATACCTTATCTTTGTCTCCCGAAATGAAGAGACTAGCCTACATAACAGCAGTGATCCTTTCTCTCCTGATTATCTATTCAGGGGCGGGAGTATCTATTGTTCATTATTGCTGTTCCCGTTGTGAGACTGTGCAGGGCTGTTGTGCCGATGGCTGTCCCAAATGTAAGAAGTCTCATACTTGCGATTCAAAGAAAGATTGCAGAGAAAAGGGCTGTACGGCAACTATCTATAAGCCCGATTTGATGAAGCATATTTCCGAACTGACGGTTTCCGTTCCGGTGATAACACTTTTCTGTGAACAGTATTGTCAGCTATTTGCTTTCACTTCTATAGACCGGACGGTGGACTTTTCCAGTCTTCCTTCTCCGCCACCTCCCTGTCCGAGGCAGAAGCTGGCGTTACATTCCGTTTTTCTGATTTAGCTGTTATTTCATCTTTTTTGTCCGATTGTACTTTGTTTTCAGCCTTTGCAGGGTATGAAAACAAGGAGAATGAATGCAACTCAGTTGCAAGAGAAATGAATTAATTTTGTATCGCAAAACTAAGTCCAAGAAAGAATGAAATATATAATAATGGGACTGTTCTCATTACTTGCAGTTACGACACAAGCGCAGGTGCGGGGAATAGTTAAAGATAATACCGGAGAGCCTGTTCCGGGTGCTAATGTATTCTGGGTGAATACGGGTCAGGGTGTAACTACCAAGGAAGATGGCAGCTTTTCTATCTCCAAACCTTCGAAGAGTCACATGCTGGTAATCAGTTTTATCGGTTTTCAGAATGACACGATTCATGTCAGCAAGAAGAATCAGGAACTGGACATTACCCTTCGGGAAGGTGTAGAACTGAACGAAGTGAATGTAGTCAGCCGCAGAATGGGAACGATGAAGTTGCGCAGCAGCGTGATGAACGAAGAGATGATAAGCAGTGCCGAATTGAGCAGGGCTGCCTGCTGTAATCTGGGAGAAAGTTTCGTGACCAACCCTTCGGTGGACGTGAGCTATTCGGATGCGGCAACGGGAGCCAAGCAGATCAAACTGCTCGGATTGTCCGGAACTTATGTACAGATGCTCACGGAGAATATCCCGAACTATCGCGGTGCGGCATCTCCTTATGGTCTGGGATATGTCCCCGGTCCGTGGATGCAAAGCATACAGGTTTCCAAAGGAATCTCATCAGTGAAGAATGGTTACGAAGCCATCACGGGACAGATTAATGTAGAGTTCAAAAAGCCGCAGTTGCCGGAGGCCGATTGGGTATCTGCCAATCTTTTCGCAAGCAGTACCAACCGGTATGAGGCGAATGCGGACGCCACCTTAAAGTTGTCAAAACGTTGGAGTACCTCTTTACTGGCGCATTATGAAAACGAAACCAAAGCGCACGACGGCAATGATGACGGCTTCGTGGATATCCCCCAAGTAGAGCAGTATAACGTGTGGAACCGATGGGCCTATATGGGAGATCATTATGTCTTTCAGGCAGGCTTCAAGGCCCTTTCCGAAAGTCGCACTAGCGGGCAGGCACATCATACGGATATGCAGACGGGTGATCTTTATAAAGTAGGAATCGATACCGAACGTTACGAACTTTTCACCAAGAATGCTTATATATTTAATAAGGAGAAGAATACGAATCTGGCACTGATTCTTTCTGCCAGTTGGCACAATCAGGATGCCATGTACGGACGAAAACTATACAATGTAGACCAGACAAATGTGTATGCCTCTTTGATGTTTGAAACAGAGTTTAATAAGCAGAACAGTTTCTCGGCGGGGCTGAGTTTCAACTATGACGCTTATGACCAGCATTATCGGTTGGAGAATCAAACGGAATTGCCGCTCATCAAGGCTTTTGCCAAAGAAGCGGTTCCCGGAGCTTATGCGCAATACACGCTGAATCTGAATGATCAGTGGATGCTGATGGCAGGTCTGCGTGGTGACTATAGCAATGAGCACGGTTTCTTTGTGACTCCCCGTGCACATCTTAAATACAATCCGAATGAGTACGTACACTTCCGCCTCTCTGCCGGAAAAGGTTACCGTACGAATCATGTACTGGCAGAAAATAACTACCTGCTTTCCAGTAGCCGAAAGGTCGAAATAGCGAAAGGATTGGACATGGAAGAAGCATGGAACTATGGTGCCAGTGTATCTACCTACGTACCTGTATTTGGCAAAACGCTGAATATCAATGCCGAATATTATTACACAGACTTCCTGAAGCAAGTCGTAGTGGATATGGACAGTAATCCTCACGAAGTAGCCTTTTACAATTTGGACGGGCGTTCCTATTCGCATGTATTCCAAGTAGAGGCAAGCTATCCTTTCTTTAAAGGATTTACCTTGACGGGAGCTTACCGTCTGACGGATGCTCAGACCACCTACAAAGGCCAGCGGATGGAGAAACCGTTGACCAGCAAATACAAAGGACTGCTGACCGCTTCGTACCAGACTCCACTCGGAATATGGCAGTTTGATGCTACGCTTCAGCTCAATGGCGGAGGAAGAATGCCTTCCCCTTACAAGTTGGCAGACGGTCAGCTATCTTGGGAGCGCCGCTATGGCAGCTTCGAGCAACTGAGTGCCCAGATTACCCGCTATTTCCGCCGCTGGTCTGTCTACATAGGAGGGGAGAACCTGACAAACTTCAAACAGAAGAATCCGATCATTGACGCAGCAAACCCGTGGGGAGGAAACTTCGACTCAACGATGATATGGGGACCTGTGCACGGGGCAAAAGCCTATATCGGAATACGTTTCAATCTGGCAAGAAATGAATAATAACCATTAAACGAATAAGAAAAATGAGAACAAAAAGATGGATGGCCACTTGCGTGGTGGCTCTTTTGAGCGTAGCAGCCGTGTTGGCAAAGGATATCCGTGTAGTAGTATTCAAAGTCTCTCAGATGCACTGCGAGAACTGCGAGAAGAAAGTGAAAAATAACATGCGCTTCGAGAAAGGCGTGAAGGAACTTTCCACCGAACTGAAGAACAAAACCGTGTCCATCACCTACGATGCCGAAAAGACAGATGTGAAGAAGTTGCAGGCAGGATTCAAGAAGTTCAATTATGAGGCCGAGTTTGTGAAGGAAACCAAGCAGGACGGCAAGAAAGATGGCAAACAAGAATCTAAGAAAGAGGATAAGAAGGCCGATAAGAAGTAATCGAACAAATACCCGTATTTGCTTGTTTTATAAATACTAATTAATTAAAGAGTAAAGGATTATATGGGTAATATAGCAAAAAAAGCGTTTCCCGTGCTTAATATGCATTGTGCGGGATGCGCTAACAATGTAGAAAAGACAGTGAAAAAGTTGCCGGGAGTCGTTGATGCTTCCGTCAACTTTGCTTCAAATACATTGACGATTTCTTATGAGGACGACAAGCTCACCCCCGGAGAAATCCGTGCAGCGGTACTTGCTGCCGGTTATGATCTGATAGTAGAAGAAGCGAATAAAGAAGAACGTCGGGAAGAAGAACAGCATAAGCGCTACCTTCGTCTGAAACGGAAAGTGATCGGCGCGTGGATATTTGTAGTGCCGTTGCTTATCTTTTCGATGTTATTAATGCATATGCCATACTCTAACGAGATACAAATGTTGCTTGCTATTCCGGTAATGGTGCTCTTCGGAGGAAGTTTCTTCACGGGGGCATGGAAACAGGCGAAGATCGGTCGTAGCAATATGGATACGCTGGTTGCGTTGAGTACCTCGATAGCCTTCCTTTTCAGTTTGTTCAACACTTTCTTTCCGCAGTTCTGGACAGATCGCGGACTGGAACCGCACGTCTATTACGAAGCTTCCGCAGTGATCATTGCCTTCGTTCTGACCGGAAAGATGATGGAGGAACGCGCCAAAGGAAATACCTCGGATGCCATTCGCAAACTGATGGGAATGCAGCCCAAAGTGGCACGTGTATTGCGTGGTGGGGTAGAGGAAGAGATACAAATAGACCTGTTGCAGGTAGGCGATATGGTGGTAGTCCGTCCCGGCGAACAGATTCCCGTGGATGGTCAGCTTTCGGAGGGCGATTCGTATGTGGATGAAAGTATGATTAGCGGTGAGCCGATTCCGGTAGAGAAGAAAAAGGGCGATAAGGTCCTTGCCGGAACAATCAATCAGCGCGGTTCCTTCATCATTCGTGCTTCTCAGGTGGGAAGTGATACTGTGCTGGCACGCATCATTCACATGGTGCAGGAAGCACAAGGCAGCAAAGCTCCTGTGCAGCGTATCGTAGACCGTATTACAGGCATCTTCGTTCCTGTCGTGTTGGGAATTGCCATTCTGACGTTTGTGCTGTGGGTAGCTATCGGTGGCAGTGAGTATATTTCTTATGGTATTCTTTCTGCTGTATCCGTTCTGGTCATAGCCTGTCCCTGTGCTCTGGGACTTGCCACACCTACTGCGCTGATGGTGGGAATCGGTAAAGCTGCCGGACAGCATATTCTGATAAAAGACGCCGTCGCTCTGGAGCAGATGCGTAAGGTAGATGTGGTGGTACTGGATAAAACCGGTACTTTGACCGAAGGACATCCTACCGCTACCGGATGGTTGTGGGCACAGCCGCAGGAAGAACACTTCAAAGATGTACTTCTTGCTGCCGAGCTGAAATCGGAACACCCGTTGGCAGGCGCGATTGTAGCCGTACTCCAAGACGAGGAAAAGATAACTCCCGCTCCTTTGAGCAGTTTTGAAAGCATCACAGGCAAAGGTATAAAGGTGTTTTATCAAGGTAAGACTTACTGGGTGGGCAGCCATAAACTTCTGAAAGATTTCAGCGCTACAGTAAGCGATGTCATGGCTGATATGCTGGTACACTACGAATCAGACGGAAACGGAATCATATACTTCGGACGTGAGAATGAACTTTTGGCTATCATTGCCGTTTCCGACCCGATCAAGGCTACTTCTGCCGAGGCAGTGAAAGAACTGAAACGTCAGGGCATTGATATCTGTATGCTTACCGGTGACGGTCAGCGGACAGCTTTGGCAGTCTCTTCCCGTCTGGGTATCGAGCGATTTGTGGCAGATGCCTTGCCGGACGATAAAGCCGAATTTGTGCGTGAGCTGCAAATGCAGGGAAAGAAAGTGGCAATGGTGGGCGATGGTATCAATGACTCACAGGCACTGGCGTTGGCTGACGTCAGCATTGCTATGGGAAAGGGTACGGATATTGCTATGGATGTCGCTATGGTGACGCTGATGACGTCCGACTTGCTGTTACTCCCCAAAGCCTTCGAACTGTCCAGGCAGACTGTACGACTGATTCATCAAAACCTTTTCTGGGCATTTATCTACAACCTGATCGGTATTCCTATCGCTGCCGGAGTATTGTTCCCTATAAACGGATTGTTGCTGAATCCGATGCTGGCAAGTGCCGCAATGGCGTTCTCCAGTGTGAGTGTAGTGCTCAATTCGTTGAGTTTGGGAAGAAGGAAGATTTAAACATCGAAAGGGAGCGTGGTAAAGCTCCTTTATAACTTTAAATTAGGCATGGATTACGCGGATTAACACGGATTTTAAACCTTTAGAACTGTGTAATTCGCGTAATTCGTGCCTAAATAACATCATAATGAAGATTGGTTATATGTAGCTTCCATCCATGATATAGCCTTTGATTTACAGACCTCAACTATTTCTAAATTCCAGCGGTGACATCCCTACATGCCGTCTGAAGAACTTGCAGAAGAAAGAGGGATTCGGGAAATTCAGCGAATAAGCTATCTCCTGAATAGTCATATCCGTACCCTTTAGCTGCGCTTTGGCATCGATAATGACAATATAAGCAATAGTATCCAATACACTTTTCCCCGTCACTTGTTTTACGGTGGTGCTCAGATGTTGCAGAGAGATTCCCAGTTGATCGGCATAGAACTGTGCACAACGCTGGTCTTTGTAGTGTTCAGTGATCAGTTGAATCAACTTCCGGCAAATCTCCTTCTTACGGTTCGAATGATTGTTTCCCGAATAATTCCGGTACATCAGCTGGATGCTTGTCAGAATAGTCTGGAGTGATAAGTCCGCCAATTTGGAGTCCATCTTGAAAGACTCGTCACAACTGGCATGAGACAACAAGGCAAAATATTCCTTCAGATAGTCAGCGATATTCTCGGAAAGAGGGATGATCGGCTGTTCTATCAGCTTGGGATAAGCGTTCCCGATAGTGGTCAGCAAGTTGATATGTCCGATACATTTCGCAGAGAATCCGGCAAAACAAAGACTAACCTTTTCCGCTTTCTCACGGAACTGTATGATTGTTCCGGGAAGTAATGTAATCAGATCATTCGGGTGAACCTCGTATTCCAACAGATTGATGGAGACTTTCATGGTTCCTTCCGTACAGATGGCGAAAATACACGCCTGCAGCCGGCACGATTGTTTGTAGATGTTCAGAATATCTTCGGTTACTTTAGTCCATGCCAACACCTCCAGAGGCAAATCTACTTGTGGAACTTCCATTTTCATAAGAGTGCTTGTTATATTCGGTCCGCAAATGTACGATTTTTCTTTTTATTTCTTACTTTTGTCCTCATGAAAACTGTATTAGTAGACTGGAATTTGATTCCATACGCCGAGGCATGGCAGCGGCAGACGGAATGGTTTGATACCCTTGTCCGCGCAAAAGCGCAGGGAGAACCCTATGAAAACCGTATTATTATGTGCGAACATCCGCACGTCTATACTTTGGGACGTAGCGGAAAAGAAAAGAATATGCTGTTGAATGACGATCAGCTGAAAGCCATTCAGGCTATCCTTTTCCATATAGATCGGGGAGGGGATATCACGTATCATGGTCCTGGACAGCTAGTCTGTTATCCGATCTTGAATCTGGAAGAGTTTCATCTGGGGCTGAAGGAATATGTGCATCTGCTCGAAGAGGCTGTGATACGTGTCTGTGCCTCCTATGGCATTGAAGCGGGACGGCTTGAAAAAGCAACAGGTGTCTGGCTGGAGGGGAGTACGCCCCGTGCCCGTAAGATTTGTGCGATCGGAGTGAGGAGCAGTCATTACGTCACCATGCACGGACTGGCTCTGAATGTGAATACGGATTTACGCTATTTCAGCTATATTCATCCTTGTGGCTTTATAGATAAAGGCGTCACTTCTCTTCGTCAGGAGCTGAAGCACGAAGTGCCTATGGACGAAGTGAAGCAACGCCTCGAAGGCGAGCTTAACAGGCTGCTGAACGAAAAAAATCAGCAGATTGCTCAATGAAAGAACCCAGCAGACTCTGCTCAATGATAAAACTTAGCGGACTGCCCGAAGGAAAAGCCTAGAAAACGATTCCAATGCCGAGCTGCCATGTCTTATGCATGAAACAGTCTTTATCAGCCAGTGCATAAGAGAAATCCGCGCGAATCGGCCAGAAGTTGATTCCGCAGCCCAGTGTACCGTAGTTGCCTGTTCCTTTGTCGTTATCCCCGAAGTGATATCCTCCACGGATAATTCCATATTTCAGGAAATTATATTCCGCTCCGATGCCGGCTTGAAGATGGCGGTACTCGGACGGGAGCAGGTAGTTGAAGTCAAGAGCCACCTGCAAGCGGTTGTCTATGCTGAACGGCAGGTCGATGGCACCACCCAGTCCCAGTCGGGCAGGCAGTTTCTGTCCGTCCAGCTTGCTACCCAGGTTGGCGGCTTGAAATCCGATTGTCCATGAAGCCATTTCGTCCAGAATACCCATGCTGCGATGATAGCTGGCACCGAGGTCCACGGAGACTGACCCTTTGCTGTCCGCATCCTTATAGGCTTTTGCCTGCAGATATCTGAGTGTTAATGAAAGGGACAGGTTTTTGGCTACATTTCTAAAGTATGCGGCTTCTACGTTCCATGTGCGGGCATGATCTTTCGCACCGTCCTGCCAATGAAAATCGGCATCCTTGTAGTGACGGAATCCTACGCTAAATCCGTGCTTCCCTTCCCGTCCGATGCGGTAGAAAAGGGATGCGCTATGCATTCCAAAGTCTTTATTTATGTCAGCGTATGAGTAGCTGGCACCCATTACATCCTGCGAGAAAGCGATGGTGGAAGCGTTATGAAAGATAGCCGTGCTTCCATTGTCAGTGATAGCCAGTCCTGTGCCGGCCATACCTGCCGATTGGGCATCCGGAGTAATCTCCAGAAAAGAGGCGCTTGCCACTCCCTGTGCCCCCAAAAAAGTAGGCAACAGACACGACGCGAGAAGTAAATGTTTTACTCGTTTCATAATCATTTGTTTTAAGGGTGAGACATCCGGACGACACGTATGCCGCTCCATGATTTATTCTTGTGAAGCATTTGGTTGAGAGGCTCTTCGCTGACAACAACCTTGCCAAGCGTAGAAGAGGCGTGAAGCAAATGCAACTTTCCGTTTATATATTCGGCTATCCCTACATGAGCTACATCCAGTCCCGGAAGATTCGTGGTGATGGCGATGATATCACCGTCCATGATCCACGGAAGTCCTGCGTCGGGGAGTTTTCCTTTAGGCAGCCAGTGTACCTTTTTCCCGGACAATGCCTTTTCGTGCTCGGCCATCCGTTTCACGTTCTCCGGCGAATCCGCCAGTTGCCTGTACTTTTGGGGATGGGTGGACATATAGGAGAGAGACAGTTTGGTGGTCTGCGTACTGTTTTGTGCAGTAACGTCTTCCAGAAATCCTTGGCGGACACCGTTCTCAATCCAGTCAGAGGTATAGTGCAACCGCGAAGTGTATCCGTCGATCACACCGTCCCGATAACGAATCTTTTGCAGATTATCGGCAAAAGAAGCCCCCATTGCCTGAGCCAGCGTATATTCGACGAAAGTAAGGCAATCTACCGTCTGGGGCAGGATGACTAACTTTTCTTCCGTTCCCTGATCCAGTGTGTTGGCTACATACTTTGTTCCAAGGTACGTCTTTCCGATTCTCAGCATCGGTGCTGTTTCCTTCGGAAATACGACACCGTCACGCAACCACTTTTCGAGTTCCTGTGTCCATTGTTGCTTATACTTGAAGTTGTCCCGGAATCCCCAGCCATGTCCGCCGGTAGGGTAGACATGAAGCGATGCGGGAACATTGTTTTTCTGTAAAGTGAGATAATAGTTCACTCCGTTGGAAGGAGGCACGGCACCGTCATCAGAAGACAGGACGATAAAGGCTTGCGGAGTATCGGATGTCACTTGCAGTTCGTTGGAGAAGAGTACCTTTTGTTCTGCGGTCGGATTTCCGCCCAGAAGCTCTTTTCTCGAACCGCCATGAGTACTTTGCGTCATGGTGACCACCGGATAAAGCAGAATCTGAAAGTCGGGACGCGATGCCGCACTGTAATGGGTGGCAAGGGTAGAGGCGAGATGTCCTCCGGCGGATGCTCCCATGATTCCTATTTTGCGGGGATGGATATTCCATTCCCCGGCATGCTCGCGTACGATGCGAATCGCTCTTTCCGCATCCGACAAAGGGACTTCGCAATGACCGTTCGGCATCCGGTATTTTAATACAACGTAAGTGATGCCCTGTCCGCAGAACCAGGGTGCCATATCGTGTCCTTCATGATCCATGGCGAGGCGGCTGTAGCCACCTCCGGGACACATGATGACAGCCATTCCGTTCGGCTGCGGTGCACGGTAAACGGTTATGGTGGGGTCGGTGACATTGCTGAGTCTATGGGGTGACACTTCCTTTTCCCCGCCGGTCAGCCCGTTGGAGTTGGGAGCACCGTCGGGCCACAAAGGTAGCTCGACGGGCTGTTGTGCAAATGTCATTGCAGTCATAAGTGATACTATAACAGATAACAGTTTCCTCATCTTATTTTACTTTCATGGAAGCCTTGATAAAGTAGAGGATCAATAAAGCGTAAGCTCCTAATGCTAACACTTCCGACCAGGTATTGTTCAGCCAGGCTTCGTTGACCAGATTGATACCGCCGAAACGCATTGCCGCGCTCACTACTCCCATCAATGCGCCTCCGGCAATGAAACCGGATGCCAGCAACGTACCTTTTTCACCTCTTTCCGTATTGAGTGCCGTATCCTTGCTGCGGCTTGTTACATACCAGTTGACGGCACCGCCTACTACCAGCGGCACATTCAGCTCCAACGGAATAAACATACCCAGCGCAAAGGCCAGTGCGGGAATCTTGAAGAATGTCAGCACGATAGCAAGGATTGCACCGATGCCATACAGCAGCCAGGGGGCGCCTACGCCGCTCATCAGCGGTTCGATAACGGCAGCCATCGCATTGGCCTGTGGTGCAGCCAGTGCGCCGCTGGTGAAGCCGTATGTCTTGTTCAGTATAATCATTACACCGCCTACTGTAGCAGCAGAAACGATGGTTCCCAAGAATTTCCATGTTTCCTGTTTGGCGGGCGTACTACCCAGCCAGTAACCGATCTTCAAGTCGGTGATGAAACCGCCCGCCATAGACAGTGCCGTACATACTACGCCACCCATCACAAGTGCGGCCACCATGCCCGAAGGACCTTTCAGTCCGACAGCTACCATCACTACGGAAGCCAGAATCAGTGTCATCAATGTCATTCCCGATACCGGATTGGTGCCTACAATGGCAATCGCATTGGCAGCTACCGTCGTGAACAGGAAGGAAATGCCTGCTACCAGCGCAATCGCTACCAGCGTATGGACGATATTTCCCTGCATGATATCGAAGTAGAAGAACAGCACGATCAGAATCAGCGTAAGGATAGAGCCGATAGCGATGATTTTCATCGAAAGATCACGCTGTGTACGCACGATATTCTTTTCTACATTGCCTTTACCGCCCATTTCTTTGGCAGCCAGTCCGACGGCACTCTTGATGATTCCCCACGAACGGATAATACCGATGACACCTGCCATGGCAATACCGCCGATACCGATGCTCTTGGCGTAATACTTGAAGATTTCTTCGGGGCTCATCATGCCTACCGTAGAAGTGATTTCGGGGTTCCATGCGTTCAGCACGCTGTCTCCCCAGATGGCGGACATTCCCGGAATGATGATCCACCATACTGCCAGTGATCCGGCACAGATGATGGAAGCATATTTCAGTCCGACGATGTAGCCCAGACCGAGTACGGCAGCTCCCGTATTTACTTTGAATACCAGTTTCGCTTTTTCAGCCAGCATTTCTCCGGCTCCGCATACGCGGGTGGTGAAGTTCTCGTTCCACCAGCCGAAAGTGGCCACGATGAAGTCATACAATCCACCGATCATTCCCGCCATCAACAGCGGTTTGGCCTGGCTGCCGCTCTTTTCTCCGGACACCAGCACCTGTGTGGTAGCGGTTGCTTCGGGGAAAGGATATTTGCCGTGCATATCGCTGACGAAATATTTGCGGAAAGGAATCAGAAACAGGATACCCAGTACGCCACCCAGCAGCGAGCTGATAAATACCTGCATAAAGCTGACTGTCATCTCAGGATATTTGACTTGAAGGATATAAAGGGCGGGGAGGGTAAAGATGGCTCCGGCAACGATTACACCGGAACACGCTCCGATAGACTGGATAATTACATTTTCTCCTAACGCATTTTTTCTTTTGGCTGCACCGGAGACTCCTACGGCAATGATGGCTATCGGAATAGCGGCTTCGAATACTTGTCCCACTTTCAGCCCCAGATAGGCGGCGGCTGCCGAGAAAAGGATGGCCATGGCGATACCCCATGTTACTGACCAGAAGTTTACTTCCGGATAATTTTTGGAAGGACTCATCAGGGGATTGTACACTTCTCCTGCTTTTAACTCTCTGAACGCGTTCTCGGGTAGTCCGGTGAATTTGTCTTCTTCTTGTTTCATATTATATTTTTAGTAGTTTATGCTTAATGGACTTCAAAGTAAACAAAAAAAAAGGAGAATCGAAAGATTCTCCTTTACGTTATGTCTATTTTTTCTTACTTCTCGTCTTTCGGGGTCATATCGCCTTCGATATAGAGGCGTACCATTTCGGTTTTTGCGTTGGTACGCAGGGTAATCGACTTTTTGAAGTGTCCCGGATATTTACCTGTTCCGTTGTAAGTTACTTTGATTGTACCTTTCTTTCCCGGCTGGATCGGTTCTTTGGTATATTCGGGCACTGTGCATCCGCAAGACGCTACCGCCTGATGAATAACTAAAGGAGCGTCACCGATATTAGTGAAAGTGAATACGCAGCTTACTACCGGACTGTTTTCTGAGAATTTTCCAAAGTCGTGTGTTGTTTTGTCAAACTTGATATCAGCGTTAGTCTGGGCAAAAGCGAAACTTACTCCTACCACTAACAAGGTCATTAAAAAAAGTATCTTTTTCATTTTTCCTTCTTTTTATTGATTACAAACGCCAAAGGTAACGCTTTTCCCTGAAATTATCCCGTCGGCAGAGTTAATTTTATCGAAAAAGGGAATAAAATAACTTCTGTTTATCATCGTCCTTGGGCTTGGCAATCCTGACCACCGAGGTGGGGAACACTGAGCGCCGAGCTGAATGAGAGTAAGCAGCGAGGCGAAAAACGCTGAGCACCGAGACGAGCAGAAGTGAGCACCGAGGTGAATACTGCCGATCTCTGTTCGCTAAATTAATTCATTTCAACACGCTAATGAATACTCATATTTTTTGTTTATCGCATAAAAAATTACTATATTTGGAACAAACCCATAAAATCCAGCTATTATGAAAACATAACTTGATTTCTATCATATGACTCCCTTTTATGAGTTGAATTACTTTATAGCATTTATTGTTAAGTTGTACAAACGCATTCAACAACGTAAAGAACAGAAAGAACATCGAATCAAAGATGAACTGGTCTGATTCATTTCTGTTCTGAAAGTGAATCGGCAGCGGCGAAATTCTTTCTTCTCTTTCTTAGTAATTCTATTTCTTTAGAATAGAATTATATACTCTACTCTTCTCTACTGGTTAAGGTTCGGTTTCCCTTTCGGTTAGGATTCGGTTTTCGAGCCCTGCCAGAAGGCGTTTCAGAGCTTTTGGTTTTGCAAATAAAACACTATTTCTTCAACCCGAATCCCAGCATCATCCCGTCGTAGTTTTCAGCCAGTGAGCTGACAGTTTTCAGTGCTGTGCTGTTTGTCTTGCTGCCGAGGAATGTCATTAATTTAAGCAGCTTGTCGGAGTTGAACAATAAATCCATAGAGTTGGAAGTGCAGTTCACTTTCGCGTGCAGGTTCAGTAGTTTCAAGTACTTTAAGTCTACCTGCTTGGTGGAAGCATTGTACGAATAAGTGCCGTTCAGTTTCTTTTTTCCGACGGTGCTGGTGAAAGTACTGTCGGCGTTGAACGTGAAGCTCATTTGTCCTTCTTTGATGCCCACTTTACTCAATTGCTCGTTCAATTTGTTTTCTGCCATCGTGGCGGCTGCGGCTCCTCCTGCTTTCATCAGCAGATTGTCCGATTCAAATTCTACTGCCGAACCGCTGTAAGTCCATGTACCTGTCATGTCTATCGTTTCGGGTGTCCCGGTGATGGCATTTACTACTTTGGAGATGTTGTCTTTGTTGAGCAGATCCTTTAATGATTGTGCCTGACTGTTGCTTGCAAAGAGTGAGAATAATGCAACCCATGCAATAAATAAAATGTTCTTTTTCATTTTCGTTTACTTATTTTTATAGACTTCTTTACTGATGTTTTCTATGTAGTCGAGGATTTCTGTGCGTCCTGTGCGGTTTTCCGAAGAAGATACGAAATACGGGGGAAGTTCTTCCCATTCCTTGCTCAGTTCACGCAGGTAGTTGTTGATATTCATTTTCAGACGTCCGCCTTTCAGTTTGTCTGCTTTGGTGAAGATGATGGAGAAAGGGATGCCGTTTTCGCCCAGCCATTCCATAAATTCCAAGTCTATTTTCTGCGGTTCCAGGCGACTGTCTATCAGTACAAACAGGTTGGTCATCTGTTCCCGTTCGAGGATGTAGTCTTCGATGATGGTACGTATCTGGTCTTTTCCTTTTTGTCCGCGTCTGGCGTAGCCGTATCCGGGAAGATCGACCAGGTACCAGCTTTGGTTGATCAGGAAGTGGTTGATAAGCATTGTCTTTCCCGGTGTGGCGGAGGTCATCGCCAGTCCTTTGCGGGCAGTCAGCATATTGATAAGGCTCGACTTTCCTACATTCGACCGCCCGATGAAGGCGTATTCGGGAAATACTCCTGTCGGACATTTCTTCACGTCCGTGTTGCTAATCACAAATTCTGCACTCGTTATTTCCATTTTATTGTCATTTATTTCTTTGTTTTTCTACTTCTAATAAACTCTCTTATCGTTTATAATAAACTATGGTCACGTTTATAATAAACTCCACTACTTTTTATTATAAACTCCGGACGCCAGTTTTCAAGGCGTTTTCGCCGTTTTCTCTTTTCCGGACAGCAGCATGAGCCCCGCAAAGGTAAGGCTTCCGTTCAACATTAGCAATTCATAGCCAAATTTATATCCGGTTTCTTTGTTTATCCACCAGTCCAGAGCGTAGCAGAGCACCGGGGAGGCGATGGAGATGAGCGGGACCAGCCGGTCCTTAGTCCGGCGCCGGGTGAACAGTCCGAAGGCGAACATGCCCAGCAAAGGCCCGTATGTGTAGGAGGCGATGATGTAGATCGCGTCAATCACGCTTTTGTTGTTCAGCATCTCCACCAGGCAGATGAAGAAAGCCAGCAGGATGGAGAGGGACAGGTGTACTTTCTTTCTTTTGCGACGGGCTGTTTCTTCTGTGTCTTTGTCCGTGTTCAGCAGGTCTATACATACGCTGGTGGTCATGGCGGTCAGCGCGGAGTCTGAGTTGCTGAAAGCTGCGGCGATGATGCCGATGGTGAAAAGAACCAGTACCGACTGTCCCAGATATCCTTGTGTGGCAAACATGGGAAGGATATCGTCATTCATGGCCGGTAGTTCCAGTTGCATTTGTCCCGCTAATGCAATCAGCAGAATGCCCAGGCACAGAAACAGGAAATTCAGCGGGATGAACGAGAATCCGTAGCAGTACATATTCTTTTGGGCTTCGTGCAGATTACGGCAGGAGAGGTTCTTCTGCATCATGTCCTGATCGAGTCCGGTCATGACGATGACGATAAAGATGCCGCTGAAGAACTGTTTGAAGAAGTTCTGGCGGGACATCCAGTCGTCGAATACGAAGATGCGGCTGTGTTCGCTGTGGCGGATGGTCTGTACGATGCCGTCAAAGCCTATATCCAGCTTCTGTATGGTGAAGTAGATGATGAATAGCAGGGCTGCGATCAGACAGAATGTTTGCAGGGTGTCCGTCCATACGATTGTCTTGATGCCGCTTTTGTGGGTATATATCCACACGAGGGCCACGGAGCCGACGGCAATCACCCAGAAAGGGATGTGCATATCCTGAAATACGTGCGTATGCAAAATCAGACAGACGAGATACAGTTTGGCTGCCGTTCCCAGCATACGGGAGAGCAGGAAGAAGAAAGAGCCGGTACGGTAGGCATTCACGCCGATGCGTGTACCGAGGTATCCGTAGATACTTGTCAGATTCAGCCTGTAGTAAAGAGGCAGCAATATGTGTGCTACGATCATATAGCCGAAGAAGAATCCGAATACGGTCTGCATATACGTCATGTCCATTCCGCGAACCATGCCCGGTACGGATACGAAAGTCACGCCGGAAATTGTAGCGCCAATCATGCCGAAGGAGACTATATACCAGGGTGATTTGTTTTCTCCTTTAAAGAACGCTGCATTTGATCCGCCTTTATGTCCGGTGATGTGGGCTATTAACAACAAGCCCGCAAAATAGCATATAATAATGACTAATATCATCATATCGGCTGCAAAGGTAATACTTTCTTTGTATTAAAAACAATAATCCGTATCTTTGCGCCCGAAACAGATAGAATTTCATTCGTAATCTATGAACCAACAATATCCTTCCGTACTGCTCGAAAAGGCAGTAGGCGAATTTTCCAAACTTCCGGGCATCGGGCGCAAGACGGCAATGCGGCTTGTATTACATCTGCTCCGGCAGGACACGGCTACTGTGGAGGCATTCGGCAACTCCATCATTACGCTGAAGCGTGAAGTAAAGTACTGTAAAGTATGTCATAATATATCTGATACCGAGACTTGTCAGATTTGTGCCAATCCGCAGCGTGACGCCTCTACTGTCTGTGTGGTAGAGAATATCCGTGACGTGATGGCGGTAGAAGCCACCCAGCAGTATCGGGGACTTTACCACGTACTGGGCGGAGTGATCTCGCCAATGGACGGGGTAGGACCGAGCGACCTGCAAATAGAAAGTCTCGTACAGCGGGTATCCGAAGGAGGAATCAAGGAAGTCATCCTCGCTTTGAGCACCACGATGGAAGGAGATACCACCAACTTCTACATCTACCGTAAACTGGAGAAGATGGGGGTCAAACTCAGCGTAATAGCACGGGGCATCTCCGTTGGTGATGAACTGGAGTATGCCGATGAGATCACTCTGGGACGCAGTATTGTCAACCGGACTCTTTTTACCGGAACCGTATAATCTAACTTTATTATTTGAACGAATATCGTAACTAACATGGAAGAACAGATAAAACGCGCAGTGAGAGATTTGAATATCAGTTATGTTTTCTTTTGGGTGCTTCCCGCCTTTTTGCTTGGGGCAGGGGAGTTCGACCTTCTTCCTGTGGGAGCTTTGGTCGATAACCCACAGGCCACCTATTATATGGAGACGGCAGGTATCTTGCTGACCGCCTTGTGTGTGCCGCTTGCCTTGAAACTGTTCAGTCTGGTACTGAAAAAGAAGATAGACCTCCTGACGATTCCTCTTGCGTTGAAGCGTTATGTGCAGTGGAGCATGGTACGCCTCGGATTGCTCGAAGTGGCTATCGTCCTCAACGTATTATGCTATTATCTGACTCTTAGCAACACCGGAAATCTCTGTATGCTGATCGGGCTGACCGCTTCCCTTTTTTGTCTGCCCAGTGAGAAAAGACTTCGTAACGAACTCCATATTAATAAAGAATAAGCCGGTATGAAACAGTCTTTTTTAAGTAATGACCGCATCTATCTTCGTGCGGTAGAGCCGGAAGATATGGATGTGATGTATGAGATGGAGAATGACCCTTCCATGTGGGATATCAGTAATTTTACCGTTCCTTATTCCCGCTACGTGCTCCGGCAATATATAGAGGGTTCCCAGTGTGATGTGTTTGCCGACAAGCAGTTGCGCCTGATGATAATGAGTAAGTCCGATCATCGGATATTGGGGACGATTGATATCACGGATTTTGTTCCTCTCCACTCTCGTGGTGAGGTTGGCATAGCCGTTCATAAAGACTATCGCCGGCAAGGTTACGCATCGGACGCTTTGCAGTTGCTGTGCGAGTATGCTTTCGATTTCTTGTCGCTGACTCAACTTTATGCCCATGTGGCTACGGACAATGAAGTCTGTATGAAACTGTTTACTTCCTGCGGTTTCGTCCAATGCGGACTGTTGAAGGATTGGTTACAGGTCGGTGGATGTTACAAAGATGCTGCTATCTTCCAGTATCTGAATCCGAAGAGACATTAATTGAAAGTCGGCACTTGCGGAAAGCGTGACCAGGTTTCATACTTGCTGCCTAGTTTCTCCAAGGCTTGTTTCCACATATCCTTGGTGTCTCCGTTCATCAGATAGGCATTCTCTTCTTTGGAGACGAGCCATGTGTTCTCTTTGAGTTCGGTGCTCAGTTGTTCGCTTTCCCAGCCGGAGTATCCCAGGAAGAAGCGGATGTAGCGGTCTACTTTGTTTCCTTGCAGTATGTATTTCTTTATCTCATCAAAGTCACCGTTCAGATACAGTCCTTTGCTGATAGGTATGGCACCCGGAATGTCTGCCAGTGTATGAAGGTAGAACAGGGTATCTGTAGCGATAGGTCCGCCTTTGTATAAAGGTATATTTTCGATATACTTGAATTCTTTGATAATGTCGTTGACAAATATCGGCAGTTGTTTGTTGATAATCAGCCCCATGCTGCCTTCTTCGGTATGGTCGATCAACAGAACTACAGATCTGCCGAATGTGGCATCACGAAGGAAAGGTTCGGAGATGAGAATCTTTCCTCGTGATGGCAATACATTATTCGATTGAATTTTAAATATGTCAGAGTCTATATTCATGCCATCAGATTGATATTCGTGCCACTAATATAAGAAAAGAAATGGAATAATAGCCATACTTTCCCATTTTTTTTGTTTTAAGAGCAGCTTTTATGAATATCCGCATCTGACATGAACATCAGTTCCGGCATAAATACGCTATTCGGCTGTCAGGCAATCGGGTGATGTTCGGCAAACAGCTTCATTCTTTCGTCGAGCTGTGCGTACTGGTGGTCTTTAATAAAAGAGGTACACGCGCGTAATCCTTCCTGGTGGCTTCCGGTGGTGACCAGTGAAATGGCGCTCACTCCGTAGTACATCAGTTCTTTGGCAAGTTCGCCGCTTGTCATTCCCGGATAGCCGATGGTGAAGTAAAATCCGTCGGCAATCGGATCGCCCAAGTCATTGTCATATACCAGATAGAATCCGTGACGGAGGAAAATCTCTTTTAACTTCTGCGCTCTGTCACCATATACCTTCACTTCGCTGAGGAAGTTGTATTGACCTTCATTGGCAGCTTTCAGCATGGCAGCCATCGCATACTGTGCGGAGTGGCTTGTGCCGGAAGACAGTGCATAGAGTACGCGGTGGATGAAGACCGTGCCGAATGTTCCCCCGCCATAACGCTTCGTCAGTCCGGGATAGCTGCGGTGATACAACTTATCGGAAATGCAGCTCACGCCGATACGTTGTCCGGCATAGCTGAAGGCTTTGGAACCGGAAATCAGCAACACATAATTATCTGTGTAGTGAGCTACCGAAGGCTGGAACGGAGCTTGATAAGGAGTGCTCAGATCCTGACGGAAATCCATTGCAAAGTATGCCAGATCTTCCAGTACGATTACGTCATATTGGGTGGCAAGTTCGCCGATGATGCGCAACTCTTCGTCTTTCAGGCAAATCCAGCTCGGGTTATTGGGGTTTGAGTAGATAATAGCCGATATATTTCCTTTTCTCAGATAGCTTTCCAGCTTTTCTTTCAGCTTGTCACCGCGGTAGTCGTAGACATCAAATGTCTCATACTTTTGTCCCATCACTACCAACTGCTGTTTCTGTACGGGAAATCCCGGATCGATAAACAGGATCGTGTCTTTCTTTTCATCGCACTGGCTGCAAGTAAGGAACGAAGCGAATGTTCCCTGCATAGAGCCGGTAACGGGTACGCATCCCTCCGGGCTTAAATCTACATTGATGAATGCTTTGATAAAGTCGGACGCTTCTTTTTTGAGTTCCGGCAATCCGTTGATATCGGGATACAGGCTGGCAATTCCGTTTTGCAGCGCTTCGATTTCCGCTTTTACTCCTACGGCAGAGGCCGGAAGTCCCGGAACACCCATTTCCATCTTGATAAATTCAACGCCTGATACTGCTTCCGCCTTTGAAGCTATCGCTTTCACTTCACGGATAGTAGCCTTCGAAAAGTCGACAATTTGAAACTCATTAATCGTTTCGTCAATCACATTTCGTTCGATTGGTGTATTTTTCATTCTATTTTCTATTTATAGTAATGCTTGCAAATGTACGTGATAATTCTTAATAAACACACTTTTTCAGAAAAAAGATACTCTTGCTATTGTAGGTTTCAAAAAAATGTCTACCTTTGCATCCGCAATCGAGAGAGATGCGAATTAAAAAGGAAATTTTGGTGCGTTAGTTCAGTTGGTTAGAATACATGCCTGTCACGCATGGGGTCACGGGTTCGAGTCCCGTACGCACCGCTTCTTTTGATTTTTATAATTAGGAAAAGCTCTGGTTCTTAACGGGATCGGAGCTTTTCTTATTAATCTTACTGAGTGAAAAAGCAATTGATTGGGAATATGAATATTGAGACATGCAGAATTAACTCTGCTGAAATTTAATAATTTAGCCAAAGTTTTAAAGGAGCTATTTTGTCACGGCTGACAATTATCTTATCTTTAAAAGGCGGCTTTACATGTAAGATTGCTTTTCCTAGAAAATATGACTCAACCTTTACGATGGCATTGATGCTAACTACTGTTTGCCGATTGCTTCGGAAAAAAACATCCGGATCGAGTTGTTCCATAAGCTTGTCCAAAGAAAGGTCAATGATAAATTCTCTATTTTGCTTGGTTACGGCAAAGGTTACTTTATTTTCTGAATAAAAATAAGCAATGTCTTCCACTTGTAAGGTAAAAAGTTTGTCATCGCCTGAGATTAGGAAACGGGTACGGTATTTCTTTCCCGGTTGGGTGATGTTTTGTAAAATTTCCATTAAGTCAATTGGCTTTTGCCCCTGATTCAGGTATTTGGTAGTCAGATGTTCGAACTTTACAATTGCTTCTTCCAGTCGGATGTTATCAATCGGCTTAAGTAAATAATCGATACTGTTGACTGTAAATGCCCGAATGGCATATTCATCATACGCAGTGGTGAAAATGATAGTACTTTCTGGTTGTGCCTGTTCGATGAATGTGAATGAAATGCCGTCTGTCAATTGTATGTCGAGAAAAACAAGATCCGGATGGGGATTTTCCGCAAACCATTCTACACTCTTCTTTACACTACCGGGTAATACTGTAATTTGCCATTCGGGGCGTAACTCATTTAATGTATTGTTTAACCGACGGGCGGCCGGAATTTCGTCTTCAATAATGACTGCTGTAATTTTATTCATTCAGTACTGGGATTTTAACGGTAAAATAATTCGTATTGTTTTCTATGGTAATATCCTGATTGCATATCAGGAGGTAACGGGCTGAAAGATTCTTTAATCCCATGCCGGTGCTGACCACATTGGGCTTTATCCTGATTTTGTTGGTTACCAATATTCTTCCATTCTCAGAATCATAATCGATCAAAATATTCATTGGCATATCCATATTAATTATATTATGCTTAATGACATTTTCTACCAATAGCTGCAGGGTTAATGAGGGGAGTTTCAAATCATAATTATCAGCTTCTATTCTATTCTCTATCCGGATGCAGTCTCCTAAACGGACTTTATGAAGAAAAATATAAGAGTCGATGAAAGAGAGTTCGGATTCTATAGTAACCAGACGCTGTTGCTGGCTTTGTAATATATATCGGTATACATCAGACAAACGTTGGGTAAATAGAATTGCGTTTTTGGGAGCATACTCTATTTCGGATATAAGTGTATTGAGACTGTTGAAGAGAAAATGAGGATTCAGCTGATTTTGCAAAGCTGCATACTGTGCCTTAATGGAATTCTCTTCGACTTGTTCCGTTCTTTCGTGCAGAAGAACTAGCTGCCTGTAAAAATTGATAGTCAAAGTAAGGTTGGTTATTACCATTTCTACCAGCCAGACTAAGGCTATCATTCTCAGCCCGGACCCTTTCAGAGTAAATGGTGCAGGAACCTCAAATATGGCTTTGACTATTGACAAGACCAGATAATTCATTAAAAACAGAATAATTGTCGTCAGAATGCAATCGATAATCAATCGCTCTTTTCGTTTGACCAGAAACTGAAAGCTTCGCTTTTGCCAGTTGTGGATCATTAATACTCCGAAACCGACTAAATTAAAGGCGGCAAGTATCAGGATAAATGACTTGAAAGAAATCAGTACTTCCAGATGTTGCGGGGTGAAGTCGGAATAAAGCAAGAGAAACAGATATGAGAAAAATGCCAATCCTGAGAATAGCAAACCAATAAACAGATAATTGAACTTTTGCCGCATATTGAACGTAGACTTTATATATTACAAATTTAACAAAAAAACAAGAGGTCGCCAAAAGTAACTATAACATTTTGTACTTCCTCTTGTCTTTTTGAGAGAATCTAGATCATGTCAGAAACAAACACCTAAGCGGAATCCAATATTATTATTTCCATCCTGACAACCGGTCAGCAACTCGCTTTTGTTGGTGGCATAACTATAATATGCAGCCAGATGGAAACCAAATCGGCTTTGGGAAAACGGATAAATGTTCACTCCAATTTCTGGAGAGACATAGAACCCCCAGGGTTTTATCTGTCAGACTTATAGTATTCAGATATGTTGTATTTTGGGCATACATGGTTCCTATCTTGGTGCCAACATAAGGTTTCAGGCATCCATTGCTGATAAATCGGTATGAAGCGGCAAGCCCGAATGGTAGCTGGAAAGCCGACTCTTGTCGGTCAGTAGTCAACGAAGCAGTACCTTCAGTTATGGTTTGACGCGGAACATATTTATGATTTGTATGGAAATCAAGGAAAGCCCCCAGACTCCAGTGTGGAGTAAGGAAATAACCTCCTTCCAGGTTCATACCCCAACCACTGATTTTATCGGCAAAATTCGTATTGAGAGGAGCATTCATCTGCCAGTCTACATTAAAATGCAATCTATCGCTGATATCCTGTGCATAACTACTGAAATAAAACAGGCCCGATATCATGAATGCCAGAATATACTTTTTCTTCGGAATAAATTTTATTGTTTTCATAATTTTGCTTTTTAGGATTTCTTGATATAAGGAGATTGGTCAAACGCTTGATTGACCGCATCCAACGTTAGTTGCATGTTATATTTGGAATTCTCAAATAATAGTCCGGTTGCGTATGAATGCCAGATTACCGGTAACTTTACTTTCTGACTTGTATCCTCGGGATGGTCTGTCAAATTTACCATTTCCATTATCAATGTTCCTGTATTATAACTATAAGTTACAGGATACGGATAATACCAGTCGTTCCAATATGGTCCCCAATAACCGGGTCCCCACCAGCCGTTATACCATCCGCCTCCATACCATCCGCCGGTTCCTATTATTTGGGTTGTTTGGCGCGTGAAAGAGAGCTGTAACCCAATGTTAGCATTCTTAATCACTTTAACCCTTGTATAACCACGGGTATCCATCTCATCAGCAACCTGCTTAATAATTTCTTGTGCATTCTCATCCTTCCAATACTCCGCCTTCATTCCCTGTCCTATCAGTAGAATACTATCGGGCAAACAATAAGTTTTGAAATCATTGAAATTAGTTTTGCTGTCATAATTGGTGTAAACTGTGAAATTATTGTCAAGCTTACTTAAATCCGGATCTTTTTCACACGAAGTGGCAAGTACTGCCATTAATCCTATAAACAGATACTTTTTCATATTCTTTCTTTTAAGTGTTAAACCATAGTTGTTTTTAATTTAATGCCTATAGTCAGCTAAAATATTTTAACTTGTTTATTTACTAAACACACATTTTTTACCTTAGAGTGAATTGCCTTTGAATACATTGGCCTTAGCCATTGGGAGTAAACTTCCTGTTAATGAAAAGTTGTTTGAATTGAAGTTCGGACTTATGTCTACCGATGCGTTATTACTTCCTTTATTCAAGCGGATGTTCACCTGTGCTGATATTCCGACTCCCATTACGTTCATCGAAACGGATATATTACCTTTTTTGTCGGTAGTCTGCTTATATCCGGATATATTCCCGTTGACAGTAATGCCGCCTAGACCGTTGGGACCGCTGATCGGAATATTGAAGGCTACCTGAACCACAGCTTTATTACCTTTTACCGCTACAAAATTTGTGTTGGGAGAAACGAAAGCTGTGGTACCATATTTAAACATAACATGATCTGCTTCCAAAATGAAGTTTTTCATTTCTATAGCTTGTTTAGCTTCATCGAAAAACATTTGGTCGAGTAATTCTTGTTCAGCTTTTTTTTGTTTGCGGGATTCTTCTTTGACAGTTTGTGCCTGAATGTTTCCCATGCTAATGAATAATAGCAACATTGATAAGATTGATAACTTTTTCATAATTGTACTTTTTGAGTTATACTTTTTCTTTTCTTTGGTTCAAAGATAGTGCGCCGATTTTATTTTCTTCCGGTTTTTTTTACTGAATCGTAAACGGCAATTTCCCAACTGTAGATATGGTGTGCTGAGCCGTGAAGAGTCTGTTTTTGGATACCATTCAGCAGATAATTGATGCTATTCAGGTTTGCCGTTTCGTTAGTTGGATACATACGTACTGCTATATCGTTGAGATCTGTATTGAGGTCGGTACAAGTGATGTAACGAAATTTTCTTGATAGAATCGTGAAGAGAATTACCGATCTGTTACGGCTATACCCAATTGAAAAAAATAGTCTTTGTTTCCGTTTCCGGAAGCAAAAAGGGATTGTTTTTTATAAGTATAATGGAAATAGGTATAATAAAAAGTTTTATGTGGAAAATAATGAAGAGACTTTACTGGAAAGGGAAAGAAGGATTGAGAAAATATTGCAGGGACAAGGAAGAAACCATATTGCTATGTATAAAGTAATCGGCTGTCGGAACATAAAAATACGATTGGATTAGTGCACTCATCAGATGGTGGGAGAATTGGAAATAATTATGAAACAAGAGGGGGAATTGCTAAAAAATAAATTTTTTACGCATGCTTTGTGCTGAAACGAGGAAATTTTACCTATTTTTGTCTGTCTATTTTTGAATGCTATGATACAGGTAATACAATTAAAAGGAAAAGACAAACATTTATATCAACTTTTGGCGCCTCTAGTAATGGATCCGGATGTAATACGTGCAAATAATAACTATCCGTTCAAGACAAGCGAAGATTTTGTTTGGTACATTGCGATTGATAACAGAGATGTGATAGGCTTTATTCCGGTTGAACAGAAAAGCGGGAAAAAGGCTGTCATTAATAATTATTATGTAGCTGCGGTGGACGAGAAACGAAAAGAGATCTTGTCGCTTCTGCTATCTTCTGTAGTCACGGCATTTATACCTGCGGGTTGGACGCTTAACTCTGTCACGCTGATACAAGATCAGGAAACTTTTGAGAAATTCGAGTTTGTATCTATGGACAAGAAGTGGACACGCTATGTAAAAATGAACAGATGAATTATGGGAAAAAAAATAATCACAGGAACAAAAAATGTATATGAATTAGCACAAGAGCGACTGAAAGTAATATTTAACGAGTTTGATAATATTTATGTATCTTTCTCGGGAGGAAAGGATAGTGGGGTTCTGCTGAATATGTGTATCGACTACATCAGGCGGAATAATCTGAAAATACGTTTGGGAGTGTTTCACATGGACTATGAGATTCAATACAAGATGACTATCGACTATGTGGACAGGATACTGGAGGCGAACAAGGACATCCTGGATGTATACCGTGTGTGCGTGCCTTTCCGGGTATCTACGTGTACATCTATGTACCAGTCCTTCTGGCGGCCCTGGGAGGATAACAAGAAAGATATCTGGGTACGCTCCATGCCTAAGAAGGCCATGAAGAAGGAGGATTTTCCTTTTTACAATACGACCATGTGGGATTATGAATTCCAGATGCGTTTTGCGCAGTGGCTCCATCAGAAAAAGGATGCGGTACGCACCTGCTGTCTGATCGGTATCCGTACGCAGGAAAGTTTTAACCGCTGGCGATGTATCTATATGAGCCGCAAATTCCAGATGTATCATAAGTATAGATGGACTTCAAAGGTCGGAAATGACATCTATAATGCCTATCCCATCTTCGACTGGAAGACGACGGATGTGTGGACGGCAAACGGAAAATTCCAGTGGGACTATAATGTACTGTATGACCTGTATTATCGTGCCGGAGTCAATCTGGAACGTCAACGGGTAGCAAGCCCGTTCATCAATGAAGCGCAGGAGAGTCTGGCGCTCTACCGGGTGCTTGACCCTAACACCTGGGGGAAGATGATAGGACGGGTGAATGGCGTGAACTTCACCGGTATGTATGGAGGCACGCACGCTATGGGATGGCAGATGGTGAAACTTCCGGAAGGGTACACCTGGAGGGAGTTTATGTACTTCCTGCTCTCTACCTTGCCGGAACGGGCCCGAAAGGGGTATCTGCGTAAACTGTCTGTCAGTGTACATTTTTGGCGAACCAAAGGAGGCTGTCTGAGTGATTCCACCATTCAGAAACTGATTGATGCCAAAGTGCCGATTATCGTGATGGACAATAGCAACTATAAGACATACAAGAAGCCGGTGCGCATGGAATATCAGGATGATATCGATATTCCGGAATTTAGGGAAATACCGACTTACAAGCGTATGTGTATCTGTATCCTCAAGAATGACCATGCCTGCAAATACATGGGATTCTCGCCGACCAAAGAGGAGATGAGTAAGAGAAGTCAAGTTATGGAACAATATAGAATCATAGTATCATGAGTGTAGATAAAAGTCCGGTCTACGAGGTGAAAGCAGTGCCCGTAGAAAAAGTATTAGCGAACGATTATAACCCGAATGTCGTAGCTCCTCCCGAAATGAAGTTACTGGAGCTTTCGATCTGGGAAGACGGTTTTACAATGCCTTGTGTATGTTATTACAATAAAGAGGAAGATAATTATATCCTCGTAGATGGTTATCACCGATATACGGTATTGAAGACATCGAAACGGATTTATAAGCGTGAGAACGGATTGCTTCCGATTGTGGTGATCGATAAGGATTTGTCCAATCGTATGAGCTCTACCATCCGGCACAACCGTGCCCGTGGGATGCATAATATTGAGCTGATGTGTAACATTGTAGCAGAATTGGACAGAGCCGGCATGTCCGACCAGTGGATTATGAAAAATATCGGAATGGATCGGGATGAACTGCTGCGTTTGAAGCAGATTTCGGGACTGGCGGATTTGTTTGCCAACCGGGAGTTCAGTATCCCGGATGAGGTGGCACCTACGGAGACAGAACGTAAAACACTCTGATTTTTCACCTATATCATAGTATATAACATAGCCCTCGGATGAGATTATCCGGGGGCTTGTTTTATTATGGAATTTATTTATATTAATTCACACTAAAAGTTTCGAATGCTGAAACTTTTGTCTTTTTTTTATTCTAATAGTGCAAAATGCCTGTTTTACTACTCCTTATTTTTAGATTTCGCAATATTCCATTCGGACGACCTCTTTATTAGCCATATAAGATAACTTTCATTGTCTGTATGAGAAATGAATGAAATTCGCAGAGTCATGCAATATCCCGACATTTGCATTATGAGATTTTGACTGATTACAGATTAAGGCTTGACTGAGTACCAATGTCAGGTAAATACGAATGTTTAATGAGATTAGAGGGATTTAAAGTGAATATTGGGTTGTTCAACCTTTTATTATTAGTAGCTATATTATCTTGTATGGATGATACTTTCACTAATAATACTACTGCTAAAGGGACATTTATTTCGATCAGAGGAATAGGTGTTCAGAGCAGTACACATCTAGTCAATCCGGAAACGTATGATTTTGTATTTTTTGCCAATGAACCGTATTATATTCCCGTAATAAACCAATTGAATTATATTACTGCTTATGATAATCTGAATGATATTGTGTATTCAGAACGCTATTCCTTGTCCGAACAATTAATTCCGATGATACAGGAGGTTAATTATCAATACGTTGCGTGAAAAGATGAAGAATATGATGAAATATATAATGAAGATATTTGGTCTGGTGATCATCTTACTGATATCCGCCTGTGAGCATGAAACATTGTTGACGGGAGAGCCGGATGATCCGGGAGATATTTCGGAAGACAAGGTACGGCTTGAGATTTTTGCACGGGCGAATTCATACCGCCTGCCTTCGACCAGGGCACTAGGGGATGAAAATACGGTCGAAATGACTCCCTGGGTACTCGTGTTCAGAGGGAGTGGCACAGGGGCTATTTTTGTAGAAGCTGTGCAGGCCTTCGAGTTTGCAGGAAAGCGATATGTCCTTTTAACTAAGCGGACTGATGGAAGTAAGTACCAGTTGCTGATATTAGCTAATCCGATGGCTCAGTTTTATTACGGAAATGCTTCTACGGGATATGTTTTCAATGAGTCACAACTTACTGAGAAGTTGATCGAGGGAACAACTACCCTGGCTACTGCATGTACGAACTTGCTGACGGAGCCGGCAAGTACTTCTCCTGCCCGCATCCCGTTCAGCGGTGTGGGTGAGACGATACCGATGAGTTATTTGCTGGAAGTAGATAAGGTGGATAATACAACGAAGATAGAAAAGAGTGACGGGAGTTCGTTGATGCTTCTTCGGGCGGTTGCCAAAATCGTGGTTGTTAATGAAGCATCGAACTTTGAATTGGAAGGAGTGTCTGCTGTGGCAAACGTTCCGCGACAGGGGCAGTTGCATAATCTTATCCCTGCTTCTATTATGGGCAATGCTGGTAATTTGACGAATTATCAATACGATGCTTCATGCTCGTTGCCTTTGGTGTCAGCAGAAACGATAACCAATAAACAAAGTACCGAAAACAGTCCTATTTATATCTATGAAACCAATACCCAGACTTATAGTACATATCTGATCATTCAGGGAATTTATGAAACCAAAAGCTATTATTACAAAATGGCGATAGTAGATAAGGATCTGAACTATATGAATATATATCGGAATCATGCGTATACTTTTACAATAAAGAAAGTGCATGGACGGGGGTATGATACCGTAGCGGATGCAAAGTTTTCTAAACCGTCGAATACGGATCTGGATTTTGAAATTACAGTGGACGACAGTAATTCTTATGAGATTATAGCTAACAATGATTATTATCTGGGTGTGAGTAATTCTGTCTTTATAGCTTATTCTCTGGATGATGCGAGTACTTATGAGGCTTTTAAAGTGATAACGGATTGTGAAAAAGCTTTTCCGGATGCGCGTACAATAACCGACAATATGGCCGAAGCTGATAATTCGTTTGCGCTAAGCAGTCCCGCTGACGGAAAATTGCCTATAGTAGCAAGCACTTCTCCACGTGTCACTCCGGTCAGTGTATTGATACAAAGCTGGCTGATGTATAGTGAAGTGGGGCAGAGTTTTGAGGGAAGAGATAAAGTGAATGCATATATAACATTAAAACTTGGAAATTTGGAAAAACAGGTTCATATCAGACGAAGAGCGGCTATTGATGCCGGCGGTACCATACTTAAATACATGCCTGCCAATAGTTATCCGTTTCCGACGACTGGTGAGGTGGATTATCATTGCCTTACCGGGGAGGTGGAAGATGGTACTGACAATCCTAAGGAATGGATAAAATTACTGCCATCTTCGATGGTGGACAGAAATGATACGAATAAAATCATAGTGGAAGACGGGCATATCTATATTAAAATAATGCCTAATACGGCTTCAACAACGAGAAACGGTATCGTGTATCTGACAACAATTATGCCCGGTAGTTTATATACAGGTGAAAGTACGGTGAAGCGTATCAAAATTGATATCACTCAAAAGGGTAATTAATAAACGTAAGATAAATGAAGAAAGTTAGTATACTCATAGTATTGGTGCTCGGATGTTTTATCGAGAGTAAAGCTCAGAAAGTTGCGCTTAAAAGCAACCTTCTATATGACGCTACGACTACCATGAATCTCGGGCTGGAATTCGGACTGGCACGTAAGTGGACGCTGGACGTTCCGGTGAACTATAATCCCTGGAAGCCGGACAACGGAAGACGTCTGCGCCATTGGGGAATACAGCCGGAAGTCCGCTACTGGTTTTGTGAGAAGTTCAGACGTGCGTTCATCGGAGTGCATGGACATTATGCGGACTTCAATGTCGGTGGGTTCCCGGACTGGTCGTTTATTAGTGAGAATATGCAGAACAGCCGCTATCAGGGATATCTGTATGGCGGGGGTGTTTCCGTCGGTCATTCATGGATTCTGAAGAAACGCTGGAGCATCGAAGCATCGGTAGGAGTGGGGTATGCACATATTGTATATGACAAATATCCGTGCAGGGCGTGTGGTACCAAACTGAAAGACAGCAGTAAAAACTATTTCGGTCCCACCAAAGCGAGTGTGTCACTTATTTACGTAATTAAATAAAGTAGAATAGAATGATGAACAGAAGTATACAATTCATCGTGTGTATATTGGCTATCTTATGTCAGAATATAAATTCGGTAGTTGCCCAGACACGCTCTTATGACGGGGTTATCTCTGTAGTACCGGTACAGTTGGAACAGCGCGGTAAATCGGTTTATATAAATATTGACTTCGTTCTGGAGGATGTAAAGGTCAAATCGGCACACGGAGTGGATTTTATTCCGCAACTGGTTGCTCCTGCACATACTTACAATCTTCCGAAAGTATCCATCAAGGGACATAATGAATACCTGGCGTATGAACGCTGGCTTTCATTGATGAGTGCGAAGGAGAAGGATAGCTACGAAAAACCTTATGTGGTGGAAAAGGGTAGCAAGAAAAGAAATGATACGATTCGATACAGATATATATTGCCTTACGAATCGTGGATGGACGATGCCCGGGTGGACGTACAGCGCGACGAATGCGGCTGCGGCGAAATTCAGCTGATGGATGTGGAACCACTTGGGGATATTGAACTGGAACGTATATTAGTACCTTACGTGGTAACACCTTTCTTTGCCTATTTGCAGCCTAAAGCGGAAGAAGTGAAGAGCCGTGATATACAGGCGGAATGTTTCCTCGACTTCGAGGTGAACAAGATTAATATTCGTCCGGAATATATGAATAACCCGAAGGAGCTGGCTAAGATCCGTGCGATGATTGATGAATTGAAGTCTGATCCTAGTATCAAGGTAAACAAATTGGATATTGTAGGCTATGCTTCACCTGAAGGATCATTGGCAAATAACAAACGTCTGTCCGAAGGACGTGCGATGGCGCTACGTGATTATCTGGCATCCAGATACGATTTCTCGAGAAATCAGTATTATATCATCTTTGGTGGTGAAAACTGGGATGGACTGGTGAAGGCGCTGGATACGATTGATTTTGAATATAAAGATGAAGCGCTGAATATTATCAATGATATCCCTGTTGAAAAAGGTAGGGAAGCTAAGTTGATGCAGCTTCGTGGCGGAGTACCTTATCGATATATGTTGAAATATATATTCCCAAGTCTTCGTGTGGCTATTTGTAAGGTGAATTATGAGATTAAGAACTTTAATCTGGACGAAGCGAAAGAGATCATAAAGACACGTCCTCAGAATCTGAGCCTGAATGAAATGTTTATGGTTGCCAACAGCTATCCGAAGGGTTCTCAGGAATTCATCGATGTGTTCGAGACTGCGGTCCGGATGTATCCGAAGGATGAGATCGCCAGTATTAATGCTGCCGCTGCTGCTCTTTCGCGTAATGACTTGGTATCTGCGGAACGCTATCTGAATATGGTAAATGTCAATAAGCAGCTGCCTGAGTATAGCAATGCTATGGGTGTATTAATGTTATTAAAAGGAGAGTATGAACATGCGGAAGAATATTTGAAAGCCGCAGCCAAATCGGGTCTGCAAGCTGCCGGACAGAATTTGGAGGAACTGGCTAAGAAAAAAACGAATGCAGCTGAAATAGAAAAGAAAAAAAGAAAATAGAGATAAATAAACTAGTTACAAACGCTTTTATTAATTTGTAAAAACAATGAAAAAGAAGAATTTTCTTATGTTAGCGCTTGCTGCTGTGGCTTTTGCTGCTTGTAGTAACGAAGATTTGGTGCCGGTAGATAATCCGGGCAACAATAATGACTTGGTAACAGATCCGAATGCAGACGCATGGGTGGCATTAGCTGTAAAGACTCCGGTACAGACCCGTGGATTACATAATCCGAATCAGGAAGCTGCAACAGAGGACGAATCCAAAATTACTAAAGTACGTGCCATATTCTTTACGGCAAATGCGAATGAGGATGCTGCAACTGTAACTGCTGATATCACATTGACTGATGATGAAGCAGGTCTTGATGCCAATGGCATACCTAGTGGGGCTGCAGGCAAGGCTTTTAAAGTTCCTGCAACTTCTAAGCGGATATTGATTATTGCAAATCCATCTCCAAAATTTGAAGCAAAGACTGCTAGTCTGACAGATCAAAAATGGCCTGTTGGAACGACATATGCAACAGTAAATGCTGCCCTTGACGATACTTCGGCTTCTATGACAACTGCTGGTAAATTTATGATGTCTAACGCCAAAGGTTCGTTGGAACCTTCAGATGAAGATGAAGCTTCAGGAACATTTGGTGAACCTGTCGATTTATCTCTTTATGCAACTGAGACAGCAGCTACTAATAATCCAATATCTATCAGAATTGACCGTGTTGTATCAAAAGTTCGTGTATATGTTACTGCTGATTCTGATGCTAAGGCAACTATTTCGGGTGCGGGATGGGTGTTGAATGCTACTAACAAGACATTCTTCCCTGTATCTAAGAGAACGTTGACTTGGAATGAGACTCCTGCTAAAAAACCTTTAGGTGCTCGTGGTACATGTATTACTCCGTTTGACCAGTATAAGATCGGTTCATACAGAGTTGACCCTAACTATAGTACTCAAGCTTTGGCTAACTATAATGCTTATACCAGTACTTCAGCTCCTTCAATTTGGAATGATCCTACAACTACGGTGAATAAAGTTGCTGAATATTGTCTTGAAAATACGCAGACTGCAACTCATAATGTACATGCTTATACTACACATGTACTGTTGAAGGCTAAATTCATTCCGTCTGAATATGGCAGACCTGCGCCAAATGATGGTACTCCATCTACAGCTCAGGAAACAGATCCGAAACTTGTCGGTGACTGGATGTTAATCAATGGTGGCTTCTATACTTTTGCTACATTAATGGAGTGGATTGAGGCAGAATTGAAAGCTAAATATGCTGATAAAGAGCCTACTACCTTCCCGACTGCTCGTACTACTGCGTATAATAGATATTTAGCTGCTGTTGGTGTAGGTGAAATTAGCCTTCCTGCTACAGCTGATGCTGCAGCTATTACCAGTCTTGTTGACGATTTTAAAGCAACAAAAGCTAATGTAGGAAATGTTGCAGCTAAAGACAGAGCTATAACTGTAACAGGTCTTACTTATTATGTAGGTGCTGTAAGTTACTACAAAATTATGATCAAACATGATGATACCAGTGCTGTAACAAATGAATTAGGTGAATTTGGAGTTGTTCGTAACTCTGTTTACGATATCAATGTTAAGAAGTTTAACAATCCAGGATATCCGGCTATTCCGGATCCGGACGAAGGAACGCCGGATGAGAGTGACGAAGGCTGGTTGTCTATTGAAATTATACCTAATCCTTGGACTTGGTATACTCAAGAGGAAATTATGTAATTCGGAATTAGTAATAGAAATAGATTTTTCAAATAAAAGTTGTGGGAGAAACTCTCCCACAACTTTACTCCCAATATTTTCAAAGTTGCCGAAAACTTTTTAAAATTTCGGGATATTACTTTTGATGGAATCAATAAAGTATTCTATCCTCTGAATTAGGAAATAACGAGAAAAGAGATTATTTCTTTTCCTCTATATATAATTGAAAAAAAGGAAAATATGAATCTAAAAAGCCTTATATGTTACGTTGCCTTAGGTATTCTGTTGATGAGTTCCGGGATAGTAGCTTCATGCGACAGCTTTAATGAAGACCTGCCGGAATGCCGCTTGTCAGTGAAGTTCAAGTATGACTATAACATGGAGTTTGCGGATGCGTTTCATGCTCAGGTAGATAAAGTAGAACTTTATGTATTTGATAAGAATGGGAAATATCTGTTTAAACAAGCTGAAGAGGGAAGTGCATTGTCTACCGGCAATTATCTGATGGAAGTTGAACTTCCTGTCGGACAATATCAGTTTATGGCATGGGCCGGTGCACGTGATTCATATGATATCACTTCATTGACACCTGGTGTCTCTACTCTTACGGATTTAAAATTGAAACTAAAACGTGAAGCCTCTCTCATCATCAATAAAAGGATGGAAACGCTCTGGTATGGTGAAGTCATCAATGTCAACTTCGATGGGACCGTCCACCAGACTGAGACGATAAATCTGATCAGAGATACAAAAATCGTACGATTTGGCTTCCAGTCTTATACAGGCAGCTGGACACTGGATATGAATGACTATGACTATGAGATTATAGAATCTAATGGACATCTGGGACATGATAATTCATTACTGGATGATGATGTGTTGAGTTTCCGACCTTACTATATGGAACAGAAGGATCCTGCGACTGCCTATGTAGACATGAATACAATGAGACTGATGGAAGACCGGAAAACTCGTTTGGTGCTTACTGAAAAAGCATCCAGAAAGAGAGTGTTCGATATAAATCTGATTGATTATCTTGCTATGACCAATGCGGAGGGTAAAAATCTGAGCACACAAGAATATCTGGATCGACAGAGCAACTATCATATAATCTTTTTCTTGTCTGAATCATGGCTTGCTGTACAGATTGTTGTCAATGGATGGGTGCATCGCATTCAGGAAGAGAATCAATAGAATGATCTAAGAATAGTGGGGAACTATTATTAGTGGGACAGGATAAATAGTAATATCCTGAAGGGAGAACAGCCCGGGTCGATAATGATCCGGGCTGTTTGTACTTTAGAGAGTATCGATCACTGTACGTTGCTTTTGCAGGAACTCGATACGCTGGGCTTCTCCACTTTCTGAAATTAGTGTGGAATGTCGTTTCAATGATTGAATCCAGTTCCGCTGTATCTGACAGATTTGCGGACTTTGCGAATCCATCGAATTGATGGAATACACCCGGAGCAAACTGACTTGGTAGTCTTGTTTCTCTATGTAGGTGTAAGTCGCTTCGAAATCAATGTTTGAAAGATAGAAAGAGACTTTTCGCCCCTCACTGAATTCTCCCTTAACAGATAGTGTCTCCATGACTGAAAGCAATTGGTAGAGTTCATCTTTCAGGTGTGCCACGTCGTCTTCCGTAATCAGATTCAGACTTGCGAAATACTTGATCTCTTTGACAAAGGAAAGAAAGATGTTGCTATCCCAGATAAAATAGGTCTTCCGACATTGCTTTACACTTTCACTCAGCTTATTATGTGCTTTCACGATTCTGTCTTCTACCTGCATCTCTGCCAGTGAGTTCGGTGTTTTCATTTGCCCGTTCTGATAAATCCATCGGCAAAGGCGGAACTTAGACATGTATTCGTAAGATGAATAAAGAGTGAAGGGAAGAAGATTGGAAGCTGTATATACTTCCGTCGTATCGTCTCCTTTCACATAATCGAATATCTGCTGATAACGGCTGATAATCTCATAATAACTTTCTAAAGTGTTGGGCGAATGCAGCAGGTTCATATCAAAAGTAACTCTATTGGAAAGGTGGTTACCTATAATCTGATCAATAGAAATCCCCAGTTTTTTAGACAGAAGGGCTACTTCGTCGATAGTAAAAGCTACTTCACCCCGTAGTCTGCGATAGACGGCTTCTTTACCCATATACAAAATGTCTGCCAGAGAATTGGCAAGATTTTGTCCTTTGGGGATCCGTTCTTTCATTGCAGTAATCAACTCGTTTACAATACCATTTTTCATTGTTTGTTCTCTTTTATATACGTTAATACTTTATGTGATACATTCTATGCAAAATTACGGCATGTAAACGAGAGTTTTGTGTGGGAAAACAGTTCTGAAGAGTAAGAGCTTTTTCTCATTTGATAGAATAGAGATAGAAAAAGAACGTATAATGGAAAAAAGTAGGCAATAAGCTTGTCTACTTTCATGATTTGGAATTATAAAATTCAGTTAGTTTCGATTATCGAAATTAGGAAGAACTCTATAGAGCATCAATGATTTCGCGCTGTTGATTAAAGAATTGGATGCGTTGCATCTCACCACTTTCTGAGATGAGTGTAGAGAATTTCTTTAATGACTGAATCCATTCTTTCAGACTTTGAAACATCTGAACGTCCTGTGTAGTGAGTGAATTAATGGAATAAACACGTATCAGACTAAGTTGTAGTGTACTTGTCTCGAGATAACTGTAAGTCGCCTCGAAGTTGATTTGTGACACATAAATATGCACATCATTACCAAAGTCTGTCTTTCCTTTTATAGCAAGCCTTTCCAACTCATCTGTAAGTATCAGCAATTCTTCTTTCAGATTTTGCTTCATTTCGTCTGAAATGAAATGTATGTCGGAAAAATACTGTATATCATTGATAAGATGAAGAAAAACCATGCTGTCCCAAATGTAATCGGTAGAATGAATATGATGCGAAAGTTTCGCAAAATCTTGCTGGACATTGATTATCTTTTGAGGAATCTCCAGTTCTTCGAAATGTTTGCACTTAATATGTTCATTCTGATACATCCACTTGAAGAAACGGAACTTGGCCAGAAGTTCGTGCTTCAGATATAGTGTCTGCGGAATTACATTGGAGGCTGTACCTAATGAGGCATTCGGATCTTCCCGCAGCGTATGGAATAACTTGACGTGCTTGTTGAGGAAATCATAGTAAGTTTCGAAGGGGTTGCCATGATCTACTACATTGATATCGAACATTGCATTGTTGCTGAAGCTAACTCCGGCAATTCTGTCCAGGGATATCCCCAGTTCTTTTGAAATAATGGCTGCTTCCTGAAATGTAAAGGGGACTTCGCCACGCAGCCTCCGGTAGATAGCTTCGTTACCCATATAAAGGGTATCCATTAATATATTTGCCAATTGTCCTTTTGCAGGGAACTTTTCTTTGGCCGCTTCTATCAGGTTTGTATTAAGTTCATTCATTATCATAATCCTATTGAATTAGTGGTTTGTTTCTATTAATAACACTTGACACAGGAAAGTTGTTTCGGAAACTGAAACTATTTTATTTTTGCTTTTCTTAAAAAATATCCACCTTTAAAATTGTATATTATGAGCAAATCGTTTACATTTGCCTCTATAAACAAGACGGGGAAGTTCTCTTCTCTGAAAAACAATAGTTAAAATTAGAAGATGAAAAGAATATTGGTAAGTGGCGGGGCTGGATTTATAGGCTCGCATCTTTGTACTCGACTTGTAAATGAGGGACACGACGTTATATGTTTGGATAACTTCTTTACAGGTTCTAAGGACAATATAAAGCATTTGATGGGAAATCATCATTTTGAAGTTGTAAGACACGACGTTACTTATCCTTATTCTGCCGAAGTGGATGAAATTTACAATCTGGCTTGTCCGGCGTCACCCATTCATTACCAACATGATCCGATTCAAACTGCCAAAACATCTGTGATGGGGGCTATCAATATGCTCGGACTGGCGATGAGACTGGATGCCAAAATACTGCAAGCCTCCACTAGCGAAGTGTATGGTGATCCAATTATTCATCCTCAGCCGGAAAGCTATTGGGGAAATGTGAATCCGGTAGGTTATCGCTCATGTTATGATGAAGGAAAGAGATGTGCTGAAACCTTGTTTATGGATTATTACCGCCAGAATCAGACTCGCATCAAGATCATTCGTATCTTTAATACTTATGGTCCGAGAATGCTTCCTAATGATGGTCGTGTGGTCTCAAACTTTATCATACAGGCGCTGAATAATGAAGATATCACGATATATGGTGATGGGAAACAGACACGCAGTTTTCAGTATATCGATGACCTGATAGAAGGAATGGTGCGGATGATGGATACGGAAGATGACTTTACGGGTCCGATAAATATTGGAAATCCGAATGAGTTTCCGGTTCTTGAATTGGCGGAAAGAGTGATCCGGATGACTGGCTCTACTTCGAAGATAGTTTTTAAACCTCTGCCGACCGATGATCCGAAACAGCGTCAGCCAGATATAAAACTGGCAAAAGAGAAACTAGGATGGCAGCCTACCGTCGAGCTGGAAGATGGGCTGAAGCGTATGATTGAGTATTTTAAAAATGTCTGATGTAACATAAAAAATAGAATGATATGAATGTGGAAATTAATCCTTCCGAATATAAGGTCCTTATTGTGGACGACGTAATTTCAAATGTCCTTCTGCTGAAGGTGCTTCTGACCAATGAGAAGTTCAATATTGTAACAGCAGGCAATGGAACTCAGGCTTTGGAGCAGGTGAAGAAAGAAAAACCTGATCTTGTGTTGCTGGATGTGATGATGCCGGATATCAGCGGTTTCGAAGTAGCCCAGCAAATGAAGGCCGATGAAGAAATGAGTGAAATTCCAGTGATCTTTCTTACTGCTTTGAATAGTACGGCGGATATCGTGAAAGGATTTCAGGTGGGCGGTAACGATTTTATTTCCAAACCGTTTAATAAAGAGGAACTGATTATTCGTGTAACGCATCAGATCTCGTTGGTGGCAGCCAAACGAATTATCATAGCACAAACAGAAGAGTTGCGCAAGACTATCATAGGACGTGATAAACTCTACTCTGTGATTGCACACGACCTGCGTTCGCCTATGGGCTCTATTAAGATGGTGCTCAATATGCTGATTCTGAACTTACCGAGTGAAACTATCGGCTCTGAAATGTATGAACTGCTGACAATGGTCAATCAGACAACAGAGGATGTATTTTCCTTACTCGACAACTTATTGAAGTGGACGAAGAGTCAGATTGGTAAGCTGAAAGTTGTTTACCAGAATATCGATATGGTAGAAGTAGTGGAAGGAGTGAGCGAGATCTTTACAATGGTAGCCGGGCTGAAGAATATCCACATTGCTGTGGAAATACCTGAAGATCGTATGGAAGTACGTGCGGATATTGATATGATTAAGACGGTTATCCGTAACTTGATAAGTAATGCAATCAAGTTCAGTAACGAGGGATCGGAAGTCTTGGTATCACTGAGAGAAGAAGATAGCATGGCGATAGTTAGCGTGAAGGATAGCGGGTGTGGTATTGATGAAGAAAATCAGAAGAAATTGTTGCATACCGATACGCATTTCAGTACTTTCGGTACAAATAATGAAGAAGGTTCGGGACTCGGACTGCTGCTCTGTAAGGACTTTGTTACTAAGAACGGAGGTGAGCTCTGGTTCACTTCGAAGAAAGGAGAAGGTTCTACGTTCAGTTTCTCGATTCCGTTGTTGGAAAGCTAATATAAGTTCGATATAAGATAAAAACCTGTCCTGTTTTCTAAGCACATTACTTTAGAAGAGAAGTAGTGACAGCTCAGAATAACAGGACAGGTTTTGTTTGATAGTTATAAATTATTCTTTCAGCATTTTATCGTTTACAAATGGCTTTAAAATCACAATAAGCACATTTCTTTGTATCTTCTGTCTGTGTGAAAGGCTCATTCTCATCGAATATTTCTTTTAATAGTCTTTGCAGACGTTCTCGGAATTCATCTTCAAAAAAGGCAAAGTTGTTGACCGGAATCTTCGGTTGGCGTGGCTCTCCCATTTCAATGACGGGCGAATAGCTTTCAGAGGCTGCCCGATGGATGTAGAGAAGGGAAGGAGCTACTTTCAGAGACTGCTGCCGGCTCATAATGGCGGCATACAGGAAAGTCTGGAAGATATAGTTGGGACGCGTTTCCGACGGAGTAAACAGTTGCTCGATGTTGGCAGGCGTCTTGGGGCTTCCTCCGGTTTTATAGTCTACAATACGCAGGGTGGTGTCTTTGGCATCCATACGATCGATGGTTCCTCCCAATCGGAGGGTGATCGGACCTTGACCGGTCTGAATCGTTATCTTTTCGGCAACAGGTTTTTCCATGGCGACCATTTCGAAGGGGGCGTATTGCAGGTCATTCCTCAGCAGTTGTTTCAGATAGGAGACGATTACTTTGGAGTTGATGAGTTGTACGCCATTATATTCGGGCTTTTCGTCTGCCGGAACCTTGAAAAGCTCTTGCTTGAAAGCGAGGTCAACATAGTTTTGTAGTTTGACTTCGTTGCGCAGCAAGCGTTCCAAATCTTCTTTTTGTATTATTTTCCTGTTAGCGGTCAGGTCTGTATAAGCTAATTGGGCAGAGAGGTGGAAGATGGTTCCGAACAATGCGGAGTCGATTTCCGCACTGACTTCGTCCGGTGCTTTTAGTCTGGCTACATAACGGTAATAGAATTTCAGCCGGCAATCGAGATAGGCGTTGAGGGCTGAAGGAGAAAGTATATACGATTGGGGATTCGAACAGTCATAAGAGCAGCGAAGTCGTTCGAATACTTCCGGAGTTTTCTCTATGCTGATATCTGTTGTACCTTGAGGAGATTGTCCGGCTTCAAGATATTCGCGGGTAATCTTGTGAGGCCCTTCTACAAGCAATTGTAACATGAAACGGGATTCTTCTCCACGGTTCAGCCCATTGGAAGAAGTGTTGTAAAGCAAGGTGATGTTTTCCGCCCGTTGTATCAGTCGGTAGAAATAATAGGCATAGACCGCATTTTTGTGTTCGATGGTGGTCATACCGAAAGCTTTCCGGAGGTTATAGGGAATAAAGGAAGAATCACCTCCTGATTTAGGCAATTGTCCTTCGTTGAGAGAGAGAAGGATGATATTGCGAAAGTCAAGGTTACGGGTTTCCAGTACTCCCATGACTTGCATACCAATGGCAGGTTCACCATGGAAAGGAATGTTGGAGGCGGTCAGCACTTTGCTGACCAGGCGTCTTAGTGTGTCGGTGCGTACATTCAGCTCTCCGGTTTCTATCAGGCTATAGAGACGGTTGATGGTGGTATAGCTCTTGAAGAGGGATTCCCGGTAAAGTTGGTTGAAGATATCGTTGTACTCGCTTTCTTCCCGATAGAGAAGGGAGATGTCTTTGATTAATTCGGTCAGGTAGTCGCATAGCTCCTTGATGCCGCTTCGGGGAGTGAAAAGTTTGATCAGGAAATCATCCATTTTCAGTTCCGAAGGGAGCGGGTAGAAGCGGTTAGTCTTGGTCAGTTCCCGTTCCAGAGGTTCAGCGTTGATGGATAGCTGACGGGTATATGGGTGCTTCAGTATAGCGGATACGGTTTCGTAGGTGAAACGTCCGGTAGCGGTACGGTAGCCGTTCGTTTGTAATTCCATAGCGGCATTAATAAAGCTGTATACCGGAGTTTGTGCAAGCGGGAAACCCATCGTGATGTTGACGTTCTTCACTTCTTGCGGGATGGAGTGGAGTACGGGAAGCAGCAGGGCTTCGTTGCAGAGGACTACGGCGTTCTCTTTTTCTTCGTTGGCAGTGGAAAGAGTACTTTGTATCCATTCCGGAAGAAAGCGGGCTTGCGCGTTCTCGGTAGAAGCGGAGATATAGCGTATGTTCTTCGGCTTCCGCAGAGTGTCGAAACAACTTTCGGGCAATTCATTCGGGAATAGTTTCAGATTACGGTTGATGAATTCTCCGGCTTCGTGTTTGACTATTTGCTTGGTATAAAAGAGATCGTAATCCCAGTAGAACATGGCTTTATCCGCATCTTGTAATAGCTGAAAGAACTTGGTCTCTACTTTGTTGAGCACGTTGAAGCCGACAAAAATATATTTGTCGTATTTCAGTCGGGTGGTATCGAGTTGCTCGATTACATTGCGATATAGCATTCCTTCATAGGCTATTCCGAGTTCCGCTAAGTTCTCACGGTAGCGGTGGTAGATAGTACCCAGTTTGTCCCAAAGGGAGATAAACTTCTCTTTGAGTACGGTACGACGCTCGATAGAGAAGTTTTGGAAGAACTGTTGAATCGCTTCTTCCTGCTCTTTATCAAGGAATTCATAATCGTCCATCAGATTCTTCAGGTCCTGCAAGTTACTGAAGAGCTTACCCGCATCTACCAGGTTTTTATCTACATCGTCGAAATCGCTGATCAGCAGCTCGCCCCAAAAATAGAAGTCGTCCAGTGTTTCCTGGCTTTCTGTTTCTTCACGGAATACTTTATATAGTTCGCAGACCAACCGGATAGGGTCACCCGCTTTCTGTACAGATAACTTCCTGAACAGGTCGCTGATACTCATTGCGGCAGGAGACCAGATCGGTTGGTCGGATTCTCCTGCCAGATGTTCGTTGAAGAATAAGTTGGCACGCTTGTTAGGGAAGACGAGTACTGTACGAGACAGATCGTTTCCTATCTTGGCATATAAATCGTGAGCGACTAGTTGGAGAAATGATTGCATATCAATTATAAGTTTTTTCTATCTTAGATATTTGTTTATTGCAGCCTGAACATTATAGGAATCGTAAAGCGGACGGCTACTTTCGTTCCGTCATCCAGTTCTCCCGGTTCCCATTTAGGCATAAGACCGACGACACGTAATGCTTCTTTATCCAGATAAGGATCTACACCACGTACAACTTTGGGTTGAACTATATTTCCTTCTTTATCTACGATAAATTGTACAATGGCGCGGCCTTGACATACACCTCCCTGGGACATTGAGGGGTATCTTATGTTTGCACTAATGAATTTCATTAGTTCTCGTGCTCCTCCCGGAAATTCAGGCATGACAGCAGCCACTTCTAATACATCGGTAAGCGAATCTTTTTCAGAAAGCGAGTCTTTTACCGTTATTATATCGCCTGATATAGGAGTAATCTCAATTAATCCCATCTCTTGGGGTAGTTCAGGTAATTCTTGTTTGTTTACTGTATCTTTCTCTACCATAGGTATAGTATCTTCTACAGGAGTCGGGCATATTTCTCCAAACATTACACTAGCATTGGTAGAGTCACTGATAGTTTCCTGGTTAGTTCCTTTATTAGGAGAACTACTACATGAAGTCATCGGTGCCATTGCTACCAGTCCGGCAGATATCCCCAATATAGTTATGGCTTTTCCAGCCATCCGTTTACGTTCCAGCTGTTGTTCCAGATAACGTACTTCGGCTTCGCACTTGGGACAAGTGCCCAGACAATCACCCTGATATTGACACTCGGAAGTAATGAACTCAATATCATTAGCTTCTGCTATTTGTCTGCGGATATCCTTTAATATCTTGCAGGTTTGTTTTCCTCGTTTCATGGCTGACAATTGTTAGGTGTTTTATAAGTAAACCGATCGAATTGGATGATTCCCATTTCTTTCAGTAAACGGATGCTATTATCGACGTCGTTCTCTGTATTGTATGCGGGAATGACGGGGGTACGGACAATGATTTGTTCGTTTTTTCCGTGCTCAATCAAATATTGAAGATTATGCAGGACTTTTTCATTATTTTTTCCGGTGTACTTCTGGTATATGGTATTATTAATGTCTTTGATATCGATGATATAAGAATCGACAACAGGTACTAGTTTCTCTATATTCTCTTGCGTTACATTGAGTGACGTTTCTACGGAAAGCTGCCATTCCTGTCCACAGAGTTGACGGAATTCATAAATGAAATCGCTCTGTAAACAAGGTTCTCCGCCTCCGAATGTAATGCCTCCGTTAGTGGCTAGAAAGTATAATTCATCCTGTCGGACTTCCTCATAAAGCTGCTCGCAGTCATAGTTCTTCCATATACCTTCTGAGTGCAGAGATTGCGGATTGAGGCAATATTTGCAGCGCAGCGGGCAGCCATGGAAAGCCACCAGAGTAGTGACTCCCTCTCCATCAGTACTGAGCCGATGGCGGCTAATTCCTATGAGCGGTGCGGCTTTCATTATTTCACTTTTACAATTAGCTCTTCATCTACGTACCACAGGTAGCCGGTGATATTTTTATATCCCATCTTAGTAAGCAGTTGCATATATCCTTTTACCTGTTTGTTATATTGGAGGTTCTCTTTACCGAATTTGAAGTCAACTACAACTACTTGACCGTCTTTCATCATTACACGGTCGGGACGTCGGGTTTGCAACACCCCTTTTTCTTTGTAAATGATGGCACATTCGTTAAACAGAGTCCATTCACCCGAATACCAGTTCTGAATCTCCGGGGAGGAGAATGCTTTTCGGGCTACTTCCCGTATTTCTTCGGCCTTTTCGCTGCTGGCGATGACCCCTTCGAAAATGAGGCGCTCAATAGCCGGATCAATATCTTCTGCTGTTTCTATGGCAGAAAATAGCGTGTGCAGCATACGTCCGCGATGAATGAAACGGTCATCCGATTCTTCTTCCTCGATTCCCTGAATGAAATCGGCGGAGCGGTTGGATTGACGGAATTCAATCTCATGACGCATGGACTCCATGTGGACAGGCAACTTATCTGGCTTCTGAGTCAGTTTATTAGTCGAAGTTTTTGCTTTTTCTTCTTCCGAAGGACAGAGTTCTCCTTGCTCATAGCAGTCCTCCTTCCAGTCGAGGCCTTCTTTGAGGGCAACTACAGGCAGTGTATTGGCCAACAGTTCGGACATGGTTCCTTTTTGTCCTTTCTTGCTCCAGATGATCAGATTCTTTCCGGCACGGGTGAAGGCTACATAAAGCAGGTTGAGATTGTCTACCCACAGTTGAAGACGTTCCAGCAGATAATCGTTCCCATAGATAGATTCGGCCATTTGTGTCGAGTAATTGATGGGAAGGATATCCATGGCATTGAACGGAGCTTCCTGAGGGGCACACCATACCAGTTGGTTATTCGTTTCATTCTCCAGTTTCCAGTCGCAGAAGGGAAGGAGTACTGTATGAAATTCCAATCCTTTGGATTTGTGGATGGAGAAGATTCGGATACCTTCCACTTCACCGCTGGGAATGGTTTTGCTGCACAGCGTCTCATCCCAGTAGCGGATAAAACCGTCGAGCTCCGAGGAGTTACTTTGCAAATAATCCGTTACGGCATCGAAGAAGGCAAACAGATAGGCATCCTGTTCTTCAATGTGACTCATTTCGAAGATGCTGAATAGTTCTTCCAGCAATTCGTAGAGAGGCATAAGACGGAGTTCTTTCTGCTTTTCAAGAAATGCGGGCGGCAGATAGTTTTCTATCGGAAGGAGCAGAAGGGTGTTCCAGTCCAGATTCTTTTGCAGAACTTCGTTCTGATAGGCTATTGCCAGTTGGGCCCGTGCAATTTTATTGCTCTCGTCGGATAGAAATCGCAGTGCGTCTATCATCATGCAGATGGCAAGAGAGGCATCGAGGCGGAAGGCTTCGTCTGATACAATTTTATAATGTAACTCTTTGTCGAAGTAGTCCGCGATGCGGGGAATACTTTTGTTCTTGCGTACAAGGATAGCTATGTCATTCAGCCGTACACCGGAAGAAAGCAGATGCTCTACTTCTTCACCGAGACTTATCAGCGTCTGGTCTGTATAGTCATGCGCTTCGTCCGGTTCCAGAAAAGTGGCTTTGACATATCCTTTCTGTACACTTCGCGGAGATTCCTGTACCACATCGGCATAGGCTTTCTGAAGATCATCGCAATCTTTGCCCAACTGTTTTTTGTATACTTCGTTCAGGTAATTTACAGCAGCAGTGAATATTTGGTTGTTGAACCGGATGACATTGGTCTCACTTCTCCGGTTGGTGGCTAAGGTCTTTACCTTGATGGGGAAATGCTCGATGCGGTCGTTCAGACCGTTAAGGATTCCCCAGTCACCGTTTCGCCAGCGGTAGATGGACTGTTTGACGTCTCCTACTATCAGGCTGTCTGCTCCTTGTGAAAGCCCTTCGAGCAGGAGCAGTTTGAAATTTCCCCATTGCATCCGGCTGGTGTCTTGAAACTCGTCGATCATGACATTGCGGATGTTGGTTCCTATCTTTTCGAACACGAAAGAGGAATCTCCGTCCTTAACCAATTGATGGAGCAGGGCATTGGTATCTGATAAAAGGAACCGGTTGTTGTCATGGTTCAGCTGTCGCACTTCTTCGTCGATATTGGCGAGAAGCTGTACCTTGTTGAGATGCTGCAGGGAAAGCCGGCAACTATTTAGCAGGAGATTGTTTTTAGAACGCAGCTTCTCCGCATCCTCCAGTATCTGCATCAGGCTGGATTTCGCAAGATCAATAATATCGGCAAACCGTGGAGATGTTTTGGTAGCCCAGTGTTTGGCATCTTCCAGGCATTTCTCTACAGTGGCATTGCGGATGTCATTACTTAGAATGCCATTGTTCAGCTTACGGAAATAGCTGCCGATTCCTCGTGAACCGTTTTTTAGTTCATCTGTGGTAAGGGCGTGTCCTTCCAGTTCTCCTTCAAACTGGTCATAGAATCCTTTCATTTGCTCCAGGATTTCTGTTTCCAATGCTTTCAGCTGCTTGCGGTATTCTTTGATGGTATCCGGATTGCGGAGGCGCTGGCGGAGACCTTCACCTTTTTCTATATATCCTTCGTCGAAGATGTTGCGCCCGAAATTTTTGACTTCATCCGATACATTCCAGCGTTTGTCATCAGCTATTCGTTCGTTGATGTAGTCTAACAGCCATGCGAGGACAGGAGAGGTGGGACCCAGTTTCTCAATCATGCTGTCCACCGCATCACTGAGTACTTCCGCATTGTTCAGTTCGATATTCAGATTCGGACTGAGTTCCAGCTCACGAGCCAGATTGCGCATGACGGACTGGAAAAAAGAATCGATGGTCTCTACACGGAAACGACTGTAGTCGTGCAACATATATCCGAGGGCGATTCCTGCGGCTTCCCGTATTTCCTGTTCTGTCTTCTTTGTTTCTTCTTTGATGCGGTTCAGGTAGGCCTCGGAATCTTTGTCGCCGATCTGAATGCCGTATAGCTGACTGAGAATACGTTCTTTCATTTCTGCTGTTGCCTTATTGGTAAAGGTAACAGCGAGAATCTGCCGGTAGGCACGTGGATTCAGTATCAGCAACTTTATGTATTCCACTGCAAGGGTAAAGGTTTTGCCTGAACCTGCCGAGGCTTTATAGACTAGGAGTTCACTCATGCTTTTGATATGAATTGTTTCATGATTGTTTGAATATGTCAAGCCCGAAATAAAGAATAAATAAAGGCAAATAGTCTTTTAGGGCAATGCGTAATAGCTTTAAAGCCTGTCCGATACGATAGTTAACGGTTTGGGGAGAGACGTTCAGCTTTTCTGCAATTTCTTTATGGGTCATCCGGTGATTACGATTCATTTCGTATGCTTCCCGATAATCTTTGGGAAGCTGTTTCAGAGCATTCTCATAAAGGCGGAACAACTCATTTTCCAGATAAAAGTCAGGATTGTCGAATTCTTTCTCGAATTTTTCTGTAATCTCCTGATGTACTTTTCGTCTGATCTCGAAATGGGAAATACGGTTCAGAGCTTTGTTTTTGACAATAGTAAAGAGAAGCGTTTTTAATGTAAGCTCTTCCATAAGGTTACAGCGGTTTTCCCATAACCACATCATCGTGTCCTGTACAATCTCCTCAATCTCCTCCTGCTCGCTGACATATTGCGAACAAAAGGCGCACAATCTACGGAAATAATACCTGTAGACAGCGTCGAATACATATTCTTCGCCTGCTTTCAAGGCATTGATGATAGATTTATTATTGTTAATATCTAGGTATATAGGAGGTTGTTGCATTCTTCATTATTTTTTATGCAGAGCAAAAATAATGAAAGCAATGAAAGAAACGAAATAAAACGGGAGAAAATATTTTTTTCTTTTTTAGTTTAGTATATTTGCGCTGCCAACTGTATTAATAACAGAGGTATTATATTTTTTTATAGTAAAAGGATGATTGAACATGGATGAATCTATCTTGATGAACTACCTGAGGGGAGGATGCAATGACGAAGAATGTCAGCAGGTAGAACTATGGTGTGAAGAAGCACCGGAAAACCGACAAATACTAGAGCAGCTATATTATACCCTTTTTGTAGGCGACCGTATGGCAGTGATGGATGCTGTAGACACAGAAGCGTCACTGACGAAGTTTAAGTCGCTCGTACGTGAAAAGGAGAAAAAAGCCAAGCGAAGAAGTATATCGGTTCGATGGGGACGTTATGCGTCCGCGACAGCCGCTTTTCTGGCAGGTCTTGTTTTCGCAGGCGGAATTGCGTGGGGATTGCTTTCCAATAAACTTTCTGATTATACAGTGATGACTACCGGTGGACAGAGAGCGCAAACAGTGCTTCCGGACGGTAGTAAGGTTTGGCTGAATGCATCTACGAAGCTTATTTACCGTAACTCTTTCTGGAGTACGGATCGTCAGATTGATTTGTCGGGCGAGGCTTACTTTGAAGTGGCTCGTGACAAGCATGCTCCATTCATTGTAAATACGAAGCACATTAAGACTTGTGTATTGGGTACAAAGTTTAATGTACGGGCACGTGAAGAAGAGGACAGGGTAGTGACCACTCTGTTGCAAGGTTCTGTACGAATGGAATCTCCACGAACCGTCAATAATGGCTATCTGCTGAAACCGGGACAAACGTTGAACATTAATACAACGACCTATCAGGCTGAATTAATAGAATATGCCGAGCTGACCGAAGTTCTTCTGTGGATTAACGGAAAACTGAAATTCAAGCAACATTCATTGCTGGAGATTACAAATATTATGGAGAAACTATATGACTTGAAGTTTGTGTATGATGACGAAAGTCTGAAGACCGAACGGTTCACCGGTGAATTCTCTACTGATAATCTTCCGGACGAAATATTGAATGTATTGATGCATACAAATCACTTCAGCTATAAGAAGGAAGGACGGATTATTCGATTGTCTAAAAAATAAAGAGGATAAAGAGAATGTTAAAAAAAGGTATGTCGCCCAACGACATACCTTTTTAAGTTTTATTCCAGCCCTATTTCATCTACGAATATAAATGCCGGTCTTCCTTTACCCCAATGCCATGCCGGTAGGTTATATTCCGGACGGGCTGTTATTTTCACATAACGTGCCTGCACTGTATCGAAAGAAAGTTCATGGGTATAGATGCCATTCTTATCTTCCTTACTGACGGCGGGGTAAACTTCGGATTTTACTTCTTTGTACTCTTTTCCATCGTTTGATACGGCTACGGAAAGTTCGCGTAAATCAAGAATTTCTTCTCCTATTTCTACGTAGGTGCGTACCCATGCTTTGCTTATCGGAGTCTCATGTTGCAGGTCAATCACTGCTTCAAGATCGTTCTGATAGAAGGCAATCCATCGTCCGGTACGGTAATTTCTGCTTCCTGCCAGTCCGTCAATGAGTGTATTCTTTCCTTCGAATTTATACTTTTCATTAATGGGCTGCTGCATGGTGATCGGCTTCATGGTGGCTTTGTTGAATTTGATATCCTCTTTCAACACTGCACTACTGCCGTTGGGACGGATAGTGATTGCTTTCAGTGTGCAGCTTTGGCCGATTTTCAGTGTGTCCGTGTATATATTGGAACTGGCTGTGGGGTCACTGCCATCGAGTGTATAGTAGACCGGAGCATTATCAATAGTGGATAAGGCAACATTCAATACGTTGGCTTCGGTATCAGGGATATATTGGGAATTTACCTGGAAGATATGTTTGGCATAGTTATATTGATTGATGTCATAGACAGCGATCAGTCCGGGTAATCGTTTCAGGAAATCCGCATATTCCTTTTTCTCCGGCATAGTCCACTGTACTTCTGATAATGCGGCCATACGGGGTAGTTCCATATATTCTACCTGACTATAAGTAGGGATATATTCCGTCCATAAGTTGGCTTGTATGCCTACGATATGCTTAGCTTCTTCGGGAGTGAGTATCTGAGGAACCGGTTCGTAGCTATATACCTTTTCTAAAGGTACATACCCTCCGATAGCAGGCGGTTCATTGTCTGTATCCATGGTCTGATAGTAATCGAAGTACAGGAATGAACTGGGTGTCATGATTGCGTCATGTTTATGCTTCACTGCTTCAATTCCTCCTTCTATACCTCTCCATGACATCACAGTGGCATTGGGTGCCAGTCCTCCTTCCAGTATTTCTTCCCAACCAATGATCTGACGTCCCTTGCCGTTAAGAAACTGTTCAGCATAATTAATGATATAACTCTGAAGCCTTTGTTCGGCTGTGTGATCTTTATCGGCTTTTAGTCCCAGTTCCTTGATACGTGCCTGACATTTCGGGCATTTCTCCCAACGTACCTTCGGGCATTCATCACCGCCGACATGAATATATTCGGATGGGAAAATATCTATAATTTCATTCAGGACATCTTCTATAAATGTCAGTGTCTTGTCATTTCCGGCACAGAGCACATCTTCTGATACTCCCCACATTTTCCATACTTCATAGGGGCCGCCCGTGCAACCCAATTCGGGGTAAGCAGCAAGCGCAGCCTGCATATGTCCCGGAAGGTCAATTTCCGGTATTACTGTGATATGGCGTTCCTGTGCATATTTTACAATCTCCCTAGCTTCATCCTGTGTGTAAAAACCGCTATAGGGAATGCCGTCATATTCTCCAGAATTATGTCCGATGACTGTCTCCGAGCGTTTGGAACCGATAGTGGTCAACTCCGGACGTTTTTTGATTTCAATTCTCCATCCCTGATCATCGGTCAGATGCCAATGAAGACGGTTGATATTGTGTAAAGCCATCATATCAATAAAGCGTTTGACAGAGTCGGCCGGGAAGAAATGGCGTGAAACATCTAAATGTACTCCGCGATAGGAGAAACGTGGATAGTCGTTAATTTCGGCAGCAGGAAGGCTTATGTCTCCTTTGTTTGTAATTGGGAGTGACTTCCGTAAAGTCTGTATGCCATAAAAAGTTCCTGCTTCTGAAGTACCTGTGATGGTTACGTTGTCTTGGGTTACTTTTAGTTGATATGCTTCGGCATTGTCTGCATTCAGACCTGTTGCTAAGATTATTGCGTTTGAAGTGACTGGCTCGTCAATGACTTTCAGCTTTTTGCCGGACATCTGATGAATGTATTTCGCCAACAGATTTGCATTTTGCTGCATTTCTTTGTTATCTTTCGGATAGACGATGGAAGTACGGTCATTTAGTACAAAGCTTCCGGTCGTAATTTTGATTTCCTGAGGCAGAGGAATAACTTCGTAGTTTGCCTGCTGAATAACTCCTGAAGAACAGGAAAATAGTCCACTGCATAAAAGAATGACTCCTAATAGATGATGTTTTTTCATTTTATCTAATTTATGTTTGCTAAAGGTGGATTGTAGCTCTATATAAAAACAAGAGCAAACTTATACATTTTTCTTGTAAGTCTGCTCTTGTCCGATATTTAATTGATGGAAAACTTATTCCATACGCTTATTACCATGCATAAATATAGAACCTTGTGATATCTACGCGGCTGGGAACAGTAATCATCTGATACTTCAGGTAACGTGTCTTAACCCGCTCGTCGAATGTGATAGTCTGAGTTCTTCCTTTAGTATCCCATTGTCCGATGGATACCCAGTCATCTCCATTCTCCGAAGAGAATATTTCCACTTTTGAAGGAGCATATCCGGCTCCCCAATGGGTTGTTTGAACGCCTGTGACGTTTTTAACTTCTTTGAAGTCAACTGTCAACCAGAAAGGTACTCCATTTGTAGCAACGTCATTCGTTCCTGTTCCTGCGACAGAGTTTGATGCCGAATTTTCTACTCCGGTCATAAAGGTGAATATCCAGTCTTTGACGTTGGTCAGTAGCACACTTTCCTTTTTCTTTTCTGCGGTTTTAGAGATTTTCAGAACTATTTCCTGATAGTATGCTGCATTAGTAACTTCCGCCGATGTTGATTCGATATCTGCGATTTTTATTTTCAGAGTATACTCAAGCGCTTCTTTGGTATTTTCCAGATACTTCCAGTCTGTGATGCTCAAAGTAATCGGTTCTGAAGCTGTAGAACCAGCTTTTATCAACAGATTTTTGGCAGACAGATTGATTTTGTTTGCATCTATACCATCACAGGTGACACTATAGTGTACATTTATATCTTGGGTAACAGCTTTTTGTGTTGTAGCCATAAACTGAAACTCAACACTGCCTTCAATACCTTCTTCTTCCACATGCTTTAGTGTAAACGAAGGAGTCGGTCTCAAATAATCTGCCGGCAATAAAGAAACATAGCTCATATCCCATTCGTTGACCGAATCATCATCGCTGCAAGATGAGAAGAAAGGGATCATTGCACTCATGAGTGTAATGATTATTGATTGAAATACTTTATTCATAGTAACTATATTAAAATTGTACCATCATTTTATTTCCATGGAGTAGCTTCATCTGTAGACAGAATCTTATCTATCCACACAGGAGTGACTGTTGTGGTAATAGTATGCCCTTTACCGGTAGCATCTTCAAATACATTACCTTTACCTTCATTGAATCTCCAATAAGCTTCTAATCCCGGAGATTTTGGACTTGTGATAGTCATGTTGTTCTGAATCTGAATTTCCGACCGGCATACAGACCAGATACGGGCTTCACTTACCAAGATTTTACATCCACTCCACCAGCTACCGCCACTGAACCAACTCATATTACCAAATATACAAGGCCCGCCGGCAACGTCTTTTGAACCTCCGTCTTTACCGTTAATATAGATACGATATTTAGAACCATTGTATGTCACAGCAAGATGTTGCCACTTATTAGGTTCGAAAGAGTAGGTCGGATTCAGATAGGTTTCATGAGTCTGAATCTGAACTAATGAGTGAGCTTTGTGGTCACTATTGTCGCTTTGCGGATCTTCGAAACGCAATAACAAGCTCTTGCCGTCGCTGCCGGATGTGCTGAATACTGCACGGTTACGATTGGCAGTATTGCTTACCTGGAAACGAACTTCGACAGTAAACTCGTTGTAGGTTTCAGGAGCTTCAGAGAATTTCTTGGCTACGAGTTCTGTACTTCCGACAAATTGCGGGGCGGAAAATTCCATGATACTATTGGCAAGAATCACCAAGCTGCCGGTAACAGGCATTACATCAATACTACCTTGTTTGGCTACTAGGCGTACGGGTAAAGCATATGATTCACCGGATGCATTCATTTCCTCGGAGAATGCTTTGATATGTATGGAAATAGGATCTGCATTATAAGCACCTGCCTTAATCGTAATATTGTCCGGAAGGGTGTAATGGGTTTCCGGCAATGCGATGTAGTTTGTACCATTAGCCTTGTTGTATGCGTCAAGAGCAGCCTGATCTATTGCCAGACTATAGCTGTTGTCTTTCTGTTGTGTATTGCTGATATGCGCGTTCAGTGTGACATTGGTTTCACCGCTGCCCATAACAGTCACTTTGGTACTTGTTGCAGTTAAAGCTTCTTCGAAGAAGACGTGCGTGTCCAATGTACTATAATTCGCATCGTCACAGCCGATCCATGTACCGCCTGCGATAAGCGATATCAACAAGAAGTTTCTTATGTTTTTAATCTGTTTCATAGTGAATTAATATTTAATTAACGGTTTGGTAGAAGGATTCATAATCTGGATAGCTTTGCGTAGATTCTTGTATTCCGGATTTGTCGGATACTCTGCTTCCATATGATAGCTTCCTACTCCGCCTTTACGGAAACCATTTTTCGGTTGCCAGCGTGCCATTCCTTCCAAAGATTTCATGCTGTTGCCATAACGGTCGGTATAAGGATATCCGCCATCCATAGCAGCATCTACAGCCTCAAAGTTTTCGGTCATGATGGTCATCTTTGTGATTTGCTCTTCGGACATTACGCTACCGTAAGTCTGAACGAGTCCCGGACCTGCTACACCACCGTCTATCAGACGTTTGTCCAGATTGTTGTCATTACCGGGTTTATAGGCCTGAATGATAAAGTAATCAAAGTAAGGGCCTACATCGGGTCTGTTCTTTATACTTTGCGGTTCGCCGTCAATGATCAATAACTTGCCGGTTCCCGATTTAGGACCGAAGTGTTTGCCAAGTTCGTCTACGAATATGAACATTCTGTCATCGTCGTCCACAATGTTACCTTTATTACCATAGTTTGGTTCGTAGTCGATATCGAATCCGTCATAGCCGTATTTGTTGATCGTATCAGCGATAGCATTTGCATATTTGCGGATAGATGCTTCGACGGCTTCTTTATCAGACTCGTCCGAAGGCCAGCCCCAGAAATCATTAACAGCTTCCTGTTGGCTTGCGAATCCCATTGACTCCCAATTGTCATATATATGTTGTGGAGTGATCTGTGTACCTACCGAAGTGATGATAAAGCACATGGTGAAGCGAGTTCCTTTTACTTCTTGACAGAACTTGAGATCCTTCTTTTGCGCTTCTGTAATATTCGACCAATTCCCCCAGATGGAAACGACATCCACGCTATCCGGGATTCCTGCCATGCTGTTTACTAATGAAGCGCCTTCGCCTGTCCAGTTGCCGAACCATCCGAAAGCTTTGGGATGATCAGACTTTTTATATGCGCGCAGGGCTGCATAGTATTCTTCTGAAGGACCTTCGAAGTAATCTTTTGCTTCTGATTCTGTCCAGTCATTACAGCTCACCCATATTGGGGTGCTCAACGCTAACAATAAAAAATATAGTAAATAATTCTTTTTCATATTAATTCTAGTTAGGAGGTTATATTAATTAGTTTTTCCCCACGACAAATCTGTGGCTTCATTATCCGGACCACCATTTTTCAGATACGAAACACCTTGCTGATAATTGGAATGGTTGTTCTGTACTTCCGTGTAAGGGAATCTCAGACGACGCATACCACGCTTGCTGTCTACTCCTGATGGAGACAGATTGTCGATGCAAGGATAGAGTTCCGGATAACCGGTACGGCGATATTCAGCCCATGCTTCCAGTCCCAACGGATAGTTGGCTATCCATTTCTGAGTAATGATACGCTGAAGATTTTCTTCTTCATTGTTGTCATTCCATGCAACGGCAACGGTGTTGGAGATGGTATATGCATGGCCTCTGGGATCATTATTATGTGATACTGTCGGTTTTTCGGTATTTGTCAGATAATTGTCAGGCATTGTTGTGCCGTACTGTTCCATGGAGAGTTTGATTCCTTCTTCATAGTACTCTTTAGCCGATTTATTGCCGACAGACCAGTTCTTCAGTTTGCCTTCCGCACGGAGGAATGCTGTTTCAGCAGCGCAGAATACCAATAGCTTTGAAGTTCCTGTGATGGCCGGTATGGAATAACCTGCAACGTCACTTTTGGCAAAACCATCTTCTCCGGAGCGCATGCCCACATATTCCTGAGTGTGACCAGTGAATGTTGAATGGTTGAAGTATTTAGACATACGCGGATCACCGTATCCGTTCATATAATCAACGATATTGGCATTGACACGCAAATCACCCCAGCTTACAGCTGCCAATTGGTAAGGGTTTGTCTGCGAGCCGCAATCCATCATGGCATTGTCATTATTTGCTTCGATCAGTCCGGCTTCATGAGATGCGGCAGCTTCCGCATTTTCTTTTGCCATCTCCGGATATGCTGTACTGATGCGGATAGCCACCCTCAGTCGCATGGAATTTGCGAGTCTTGCCCAGTTGGCATAATTGCCGCTGAATATAGGGTCGTTGCTGGCGAGCGGTGCGTTACCATTGGTATCTTTGTAATAGTTATAGAGTACGTTGGCAGCGCTTGCAAAATCTTCCATTATATTCTTATAGACTTGTTCTTCTGTGTCATAAGCTACATAGAAGTTACCTTTTTTCACTTGACTGTAGGGCATCGGACCGTAACAATCGGCAACACGCAGCATGGTTATGGCCCGTATCATACGTGCAAAAGCATAATAGTGCCCGCTTTCATTAGTTGCTTCCTGTATCTGGAAGAAATTACCGTATATTTTCTCGAAATTAGTATTCCAGGGACCTGCATTCCAGGCATCACTTTGATTGAATGTGCCGAAGTTAGTGCCGCTCCATACATTCGCACATGTCAGATAGCCTCCTAACTGACCGACCATCTGATCCATCATCTGCGAGTCATTCTGTTGAATGTTTACGATCGTCTCAATCATTGACTTCATCAAAGTAGAAGGGTCAGCTTCATGAATCTGGAATTGATTGGTGTTGTATTCTTCAAAATTACCGGTACAACTCCCGGCAACTAATACCAAAGCAGTACCGACTGTTATATTTCTTAGATATTTCTTCATAATAATTTTCTCATTAATTTAGAATTGTACTTTTACATTAAATCCTATATTGCGCATGCTTGGTTGCATGAAGTAGTCCACATTCATATAGTAGTTACTGGATGTAGAAGCAGACAATTCAGGGTCAAACGGTGCTTTGCAATAGATCATCCACAGGTTGCGTCCTACAAGCCCGAAGGTTACATTGGCTACATTGTTCAGCCATTTCTTGGGAAGTGTATAGCTAAGACTGAGTTCCTGAAGACGGACATTGGTGGCACTGTATAAATAGTATCTTCCGTAACCGCCTTCACCGGTACCGATGGTCTGATAGTATTTCTGTGTATCCACTTTTCCGTTATTCATTGGTACACCTTTATTGTCACGTGCATTTGCCGTGATACTTGATACACCATAGTAGTCCAGAACACCTTGCGTGGCTGAGTATGCCAGACCACCTACACGTGCGGAAAGTACGACTCCCAGATTGATTCCTTTGTAAGTGAAATTGTTGGTCCAGCCTAAATTATAGTTAGCGTTCAAATTTCCGACTTTGGTAGGAGTCTCTGCCGTATGCATACTAAGTCCTCCGGTTTGAGCATCCACTTTTATATTTCCGTTATTATCTTTGGTTAATTCATTGTACACGTATATGTCGGTCATTGTACCTCCTTCTGTCAAGATTACTCGGGGAGCTACATTCTCTTTACCAAGCCATCCTACAGGCATGTTTGGCATATCAATCAGTTCGCCCGTTACAGGGTTGGTGCTACCGCCTGCCAGACGTTTTACCTTGTTGCGGTTCAGAGTGAAAGTAGCATTTGATGCCCATCTGAATCCTGCCCATTCGTCGGTGAAGCCGAGCGCCAGTTCGATTCCCTGGTTTTGTACATTACCAGTCTGAACGATTGCCTTATTATATCCGGAGGAAGAGGGAATATCTACTTTAAATGTCTGGTTTAAAGTATTGGAACGATAATAGGTTGCGTCCAGATTGAAGCGGTTTTCCCAGAACTTCAAGTTCAGACCGATTTCCCATGATTTGGTTTTCTCCGGTTTCAGATTGTCCATCGGGTAAACTGTCGGGTTTGCCCAGTTGTGAGTCTGGCTGTTATATTCATATCCCGGGTTAGTCAGGTAGCGGTCGAAAGAAGAGGCTACAACTGTGTAAGAACCACGTACTTTTGCATAAGATATGATTTTAGGCAGAGTGAACATTTCCGTCAGTACAGCCGATAAGCCGACAGAAGGGTAGAAATATGAAGACTGATTGGAGAAAGCCAGTTTGGAATCCCAGTCATTACGTCCGGTCAACGTGAGGTAAAGTTGACTTCTCCATCCTAATTCGACATTAGCGAATATACTTTGTACTTCGTCATCGTATCCGTCCGGTAGTGGTTTATAGTTTGCAGCGTAATTAATATTATTCAGTGCAAAGAAGTTAGGTATAATCAGGTCACCAGCAAAGCCGATTGTCTGCATGGAAGTGTGATAAAGTGACATACCTATATTGGTATTCAGACGGAAATCTCCGAATGTTTTATCAACAGTAGCCATTAAATCGGTATATAAAGAACGTTCCTGACGCATAGCATCTTCAAAACCACCATTGACAGAGCAGAAAGTGGCAAGTGTTGAAGCGTATTTTTCTGTTTTGTTACGATAATCCGAGTTGTCCAAATTGACACGTCCGGTGATATTTAACCAGTCTGTAACTTTCCATTTCAGAGAGGCATTCAGCATATAGCGTTTTTTGTCAGAGGTACGTCTGATGCGGTTTTGAGTCCAGTAAGGATTCTGCAAAGACAGTCCGCCGTCGCCATAAGGCCAGTATTGTTTCATAAATCCGTAATTTGTATCGTAACGTTCGTACAGGCGGATTTCATCAAAATTATCTCCGCGTGGAAACAGATACAAAGCGGGTAGGGGATTGTAATATTGTCCCTGAGATACCATATTGGTATTATTCTGTATGATATATTGCGCACCGATATCCAGTGTCAGCTTATCATTCAGGAAGTTAGTTGTATTGCGTGCGGTAAAGTTATAGCGGTTGTAGCTGTTATTTGGTAAAATACCATCTGAATTTGTCGTGGAAGCTGAGAAGTAAGTCTGATTTTTATCGCTTCCTGTCGATAATGTAATGGAGTTTATGATATTACTACCGGTATTGAAGAAGTCTTTCGGATCATATCTTTTATCTGTCAGATCTCCCCAGCTGAACAAGCCTGAACTTGTTCCGTATCTGTTCTGCATCTCAGGCATAATATATGCCTTGGAGAAGGTCGTACTATTGGAAACAGTAAGTGATATCTTTTCTTTTTTCCCTTTCTTTGTGTTAACCAGGACTACTCCATTGGCTGCGGCAGAGCCATAAAGGGCAGCAGCTGACGGTCCGGTCATCATACTTATACTTTCTATATCGTCCGGGTTTAAGTCTGCTACTGCATCAGAACCACCCATTGATCCGTACTGACCGTCACCACCACTTGAACCTGTGTTAAACATAGGTACACCGTCAATCACATATAAAGCATTGTTATTCTTGGTCAATGACTTCATACCACGCATTACAACACGTGTAGCACCACCGGCACCTGTAGCACCGCTGCTTATCTGCACACCGGCTACTTTACCTGCAAGCGAATTGATAAAGTTGGCATCTTTCACCGCTGTTAAAGCTTCTCCCTTTACTTGCTGTACATTATAACTCAACGCTTTTTGTTCACGTTTGATACCCAACGCAGTAACTACTACTTCGTCCAAGGTTTGCGTGTCTTCACCCATTGTGACTTTTAGGGGTTGGGCGTTGGCAAGCGTGATTGATTGGGAGGCATAACCGATATAGGAGATTTCTAACACATCACCTTTGGCAGCTTGTATTTTGAAATTTCCATCCATATCAGTAATCGCACCAGTAGCTGTTCCTTTCACCAGAATGCTAACTCCAATTAAAGGTTCACCTTGTGCATCTGTTACTGTTCCCGTTGCAACGATTGGTGTTTTTTTCTGTTGTTCTACTTCTTTCTTAGTAGAAAGTACAATATGCTTATCGACTATTGAATAACTGATATTTGTTCCTTTAAACAGCTGACCCATAACGTTAGTCAGCGACTCTTTAGAAACTTTAATAGATATGACACGATTAATATCGACGTCATTTGTGTTGTATACTACTGACATTGAAGTTTGTTTCTCTATCTCTTTCAATGCAGTATTTAGAGGTACCTTCGATAGATTAAGGGTAATCATTCGTTCCTGCCCATAAGCTGAGGCAAAACTCGAAAACAATAAAAGGAAAAATAACAAGTATGGAAACTTGTGTTTTATAATTTCTTTCATCTTATTCTTTTTAATTAGAAATAGTTTTTAGGTAGTTAACAAACATGTGCGGGTAATAAATATAACCGCCACTCATACAAAGGATCTATGTATCTCTGTTTCTCATATTTATAAATTTAAAGGTTACACTAAAAATGATTTTTCATAAGCGCTTATTCATCAGTAATACATTTGATACTGCAACCATACTAAACGAAAATAAGATTTTTTTTCGTAAAAAATGGTTAGACTAAGCATTTTTTTGAAAAATAAATACATAATCATTTGATAAATAGAGCATTAAGTAGTTCTGAAAAACTATTCAATTTATTACATTTGCATGCAATTTGCATATATTCAAATAACAGATAGATATAAAGAATCATTTTATGTTCAAATATTCAAAAGATGGAGTTTCTGTATTGACCATATTAGACACCAGAAGGGCTAAAATTAATGGATTATTTCCAGTTAAAGTTCAAGTCGTATTTAGGAGAAAGCAGAAATATTATTCTACGGGGAAAGAATTGTCAAAAGAAGACTGGGATAGATTGTTAAAGGCAAAAAGTCAGTTATTAATGGAGGTAAGGACTGATATCGAAAGTAGTTTTTCTATTATAAAACAACAAGTTAGCGAACTTATCCAAAAAGGAGAATTTAGTTTTGAAATATTGAGTATCAGACTTGGAAGGCATACGAAAGAAATCAATCTGCGTACAGCTTTCGAATTAAAGATGAAGGAATTAGAGGATAATGAGCAGGCAAGTACATATTTAAATTATCGAAGTGCTTTGAAGAGTTTAGAATGTTTTGGTGGTACCAATATTCCATTAGACAGAATTACTGTGGAGTGGCTGAAGCACTGTGAGCGGTTTTGGATTTCTAACGGTAAGAGCTATTCAAGTGTGAGTATTTATTTTCGAACCTTAAAGTGCATATTAAACCGTGCAGTACGAGATGGAATACTGAAAGAATCATCATTTCCTTTTGGAAAGAATAAATATGAAATACTAGAAGGACATGGTCGAAAGCTGGCTCTCACTCTTCCTGAGATAAAAAGAGTCATGTCTTTCCAGGATTCTACCAATGAATTAGAGGAATTTCGTGATTTATGGTTCTTCTCTTATTTATGTAATGGAATTAATTTTATGGATCTGTTATTTCTCCAGTACTCAAATATTGTAGATGGAGAAATCTGTTTTATACGTTCCAAAACATCCAGGACTACTAAACATAGTAAAGAAATACGTGCTACTATAACTCCTGAGATGTGGGATATCATTCATAAGTGGGGAAACCCTAATATAAGCCCACAAACCTATATTTTTAAATATGCCAAAGGGAATGAAGATGCTTTTGAAAAGATCAAATTAGTGCGTCGTATCGTTACTAAATGTAATAGAAAATTAAAAAAAATAGCCCAAGGTACAGGTATTGCTCAACTGACTACTTATATTGCAAGACACAGAGAAAACTCTTATCAACTATTAATCAATCGATTACGTGGTGTTCGTTTTTCAATAGGTAACGATTTAGAAACCAGCTTGGTTCTTAGATATGCTTAATTTCCTCACTATACAAAGAGCGACTTATCTTTTGTAAAGATAGAAAATAATCCTTGTTTTGCTCCGATTTTTTATATATTTCTTTTCTATTTATTTGTAGCAACAAATAATTCAGTAGCATCCCCAATATAAAATCACATGAAATAATTACCTTTGCATTAGTAAAATAGAATAAAAGCGGATTCATCCGTTTATATATAACATAACGTTCGCTGAACGTCTCGATGTAGAAAACTGGTAATTTTTTAAAATAAGCGAGGCGACAGATGAAGTGTTCATGCTATACGAAAGTATGGCGTGGGCTCTATCTGTTTCGCTTATTGGGCATACCAGTGCCTCTACGTCGAGATAGTGTGAGTTCCACGCTTCTTTTTTGTGGGATTGTGAACGTTTAAAAATAAGTAACGTTTAAATGAGAAAACATGAAAAAGATTATCCTCTACATCGCCGCATCCATTGATGGGCGAATTGCTGAACCAGATGGTGGCATCGAATGGCTTTCGGAATTTCCCATTACCGAAGAAATGAATTACGGCTATAAAGATTTTTTTGCTTCGATTGATACTATTGTTATGGGTGGTCGTTCTTGGTGTGAGATGTCAAACATGGATGCAATGGGTGCTTATGCAGACAAGGCGATCTATGTGGTTTCTCACCATAATTGGGGCGAAAAGGAAAACATTAAATTCATTACAGAGAATATTATTGAGTGTATTGCTGCTCTACGTAATGAGCAGGGAAAGGATATTTGGTTATTTGGTGGTGGAGAACTGATTTCAATGTTACTCGCTGCTAATTTGATAGATGAAATGCAAATTAGTTACATTCCGATAATTTTAGGTAAGGGCATTCCATTGTTTCCAGAACAGCCTAAAGAATCAAAATGGGAAATAAGAGGAACTAAAGTTTACGATTCAGGAATACTGAAAGTCGATTATCAAAAAACTATGTAATTTCATATAAGTCCTTATTTTCAAACTAATAACGATTGATGTGGCGGCTAAATTCATGCTATATAGATATTCTGCAATAAAATATTATAAACTAGAACAGATCAGATTCTAAAAGATGAAATACTAACCTAATGTTGTTTGTCAGACCAATCAATAGTAGATTGAGATGTCACTTATTCATTCAAGAATGGGACTAAGCAAGCCCATACTGCCGGGAAATTTTCGAGAAAAACTCCGTGCGAACAGTCCGGAATTATAGCCAATTCTGCATTTGGTATCATTTTAGATGCATTCACAACGCGTTGCGTGGAAAGGAATTGGTCATGATTGCCGGCCATTACCAGCACAGGGCATCTGATGGTTGCAAAGAAATCTGTGCTTATTTCTAATTTACTTATCGCATCACTTACCTTGTCAAACATCTCCTGTAAACGTTCCGGTTCAGGCATAAGAGAGAGCTGTTGTGCCCAATATGCTTTATCCAACTCCATCATGTCACTTACCTTCACGTTCATCTTATAATCTCCGATATGTGTTTCTGCAGCACCCAAAATAACCATTTTCTTTACACGTTCAGGGAACATACCAGCTAAAAAAAAACCGGTATAACCACCGTCGCTGAAACCGAATACAGTTACGCTATCTTTGGTCACCTCATCCAATACCGCAATCACATCCTTTGCCTTTTGTTCGTAGGTATGGGGCTCCGTCCCCAATTCTGATTTGCCATGCCCTCTTGTGGAAATAGCAATAACCTGATAATTCGGAGAGAGCCTGTTTATCAATTCGCCCATTTCGAAAGTGGAACCGGCTATGCCACCATGTAATAATACTAAAGGCTCTCCTTTTCCATATATTTCATAATATATCTTTGCATCACCAGATTTTACATAATATCCAGCCTCGTCATTGGCTCCGTATGGCATTTGATCAACCTGAAAAGAAGTTGTCTGCTTAAAATATTTAAGCCTTTGTATATCCTGACCAAGTATAGACAATGAAAGGGATATAAGTAGAAAGCATAATATAATTTTATTTTTCATTAATCGTTTTTATTAGAAAAGTAGAATACTAAAAGACAGGGTAAAACTGATTATATGACGAAAAACTTAGTCCTTTTTATTTTCTATATACTTTTAAATCTTTGAAAAATCCTTCTGTACCCACATCAACAAAAAGTCCGATAGCTCCCTGCATATTACCACCCAACTTCAAATCGTTTACAATTAACGATGGTTGTTCATTATTGTTGAGATATAACCTAGCTTTCTGATCCTGTACCTCTATTCTGATCTGAATCCATTCATTTAATCCCATATCTGCATAAGATTCATACATTTCGGGCGATTCTTTCCTTAATCGTTGGAACTTATAATCAGGATAAGCAAAGTACTGTATAGTATGATTTCTGCGTACCTGATCGACAGCTCTGCTATTGGTCGGACGAATATATATGCTCTCAAATTGCGAATTGACATCATTAATACGAAATGCTATTCCAATAAATCCACGAGAGAAATCCGGAGCGTCAGGTAAAAGCCTGCTTAACACTTTCACTTCTATTGTTCCATTTGTGAAATCCAGATTGTTAATACGGACAAACGTTGCCTCATCAAACTCTTTTATAACCGGATCTTTAGTAACCCGAACCACTTCCTCCCCATCCATATTTTCTAATGATATGAATGTATTTACTGCTTTCAGGCTCTCCTTTTTTAGACTTACCGTTTGTGAATGTAACCCAAAAGCGATTAGAATAAAGCAGCATAAAACTGTAAATCTGATTCTTTTCATTATGTTGATTTTCTATTCTTATTTTTTTTATAACAGACTTTAGCTCTATCATAAATTAGCAGGTATAGAATAATGCCTGCTAATTTATTTTTTCAGAGACAACGAATCTTTATTTCACATATTTGAATGTGCTATTCCATCCATTGTAAAGGATGCCTTGTGCAACATAAAGTTGTCCCATATATTCCAATGCACGTGAAGATTCAATTTTTCCGGCATCGTAAGATTCCCATCCGAACTTTTCAGCAATTTCTGAAATCGTTTCTTTTGCCTTATCATCGTTTCCTGCAAGGAAAACTGTTCCATTTTCACTTAGTGCGGGTTTATACATCAGGTGTGCACCCACTGTATTCATTGCTTTAACAATATGAGTTGAAGGAAGTAATTTCTGTATTTTTTCAGCAAGTGATTCATCCGGAGTTGTTATTAATTTAATAACCCCATTGGCAGGAGCCTCTGCTGAAAAAGCATTGGTAATATCCCAAAGTATTTTTCCTTCGAATTTCTGTACGCCGATCTCTTTTATTACATCTACCAAAGATGCACCGGGAACGGGTAATGTCACAATTTCTGCGAACTCTACAGCTTCAGCATAACTTGTGATGCTTACATTTCTATGGGCTTGTTTGAGCTTAACAATATTCTCGTTATCTTTCTCTAAATTGCGTGAACCGACTTTCACATCATAGCCTTCACTGATTAACCCGTTTATTAAAGCTTGAGCTACATTTCCTGTTCCAATTACTGCTACTTTCATAACTTTAGTTTTTTAATGATTAATTTCTTTTATTATTCTAATAATTACTTCAAAATTAGGAATGTTACACACTTTAAACAAGACGGTTTCTTACGCACCCATAAGGTTAGTAATATTGATTTTCAATAAATTAAGCATCATTGCTTTAACTTGCTTTAACCTTTAGGATATAATAATCTATTTTAAAGTTGCATTCAATTAGAGAGTATTGTATTTTTGACTAAAAATATAGCATCAACACAATGAAAGATTTAGATTTAAAATACCCGACCTGCCCTATCAGAAACGTACTTAGCCGGTTTAGCGATAAATGGTCGTTATTGGTTTTGTGCCTACTGTTTCCCGATAAAATAATGCGTTATGGCGAAATTAAAAACACCATTCCAGATATCTCTCAGAAAATGCTGACTAATACATTGAAGAATTTAGAAGAATGTCACTTAATAAAAAGGGATGCTTATGCAGAGATTCCTCCACGTGTCGAATATTCGATAACCGAAACGGGTAAAAGCCTTATGCCGGCCATACAGATAATGATTAATTGGTCGCAAGAGCATTTTGAAGAGATTACAAAGTAATGATTTACTTTTATTTATTATATACTGATATTCAAGTAATATACACTTTGTAATACAATATATATTATAAATAAATATAGCAATATGAACTCCGAACAATTTATAATAATTGTTCGGAGTTTTTTATTTATTTAGTACAATTCCATATGTAATAATTAAACCTAAATCTATTATTAAGGCTTTCTCTTGGTATACTTCCTTTCCGCTTCAAAAAATTATGTAGTCATAAGAACATTGTTGGTATAAGAATACCCAGGGTTTGTATAATAAAAAAAGTAGCAATTATCCTATTTGCTACTTTAGCGTCAATTTCACGGACGACACCTTTTTCTGTCAATGAAAAGACTGGGTTAAATAAAGAAGATTTATTATATGAACAAGAAATTCATCATACTACTAATATTCAGTTTCTGGCTCAATGCCAATGCCCAGGAAAACTGGACATTAAAACAGTGTATCGATTACGGTCTGAAAAACAACCGCAATAATACGATTTATGCCAACCAAAAACGTGCCGCTGATGCAAAGGCCAAGGAGGTGTTAGCCGATTACCTGCCACAAGTCAGCCTTACATCGTCAATTGACAACAACCTGAAATTACAGCAGACGGTCATACCGGCGGGTCTTTTTAGTGAAGATGAGATGCGGGTATCCCTTTCCAAGCAATACAATATGAATACCGTGGCACAAGTAGACCAGGTACTCTATGACCAATCATTGATTATAGGGATAAAAGCCAATAAATACAACAAGCAGCAGGCCGAACTTAATATCCACCAAAGCCAGGAGGCGATCATTTATAATATCAGTACCGCTTACTTTCAGATTTTCGTATACCACCAGCAACTGGAACTGCTGAACTTCAATAAAGAAACCTATGAAAAGCAAATCGGGATATACCGGCTTCAGGTCGATAAGGGTACTGTGCTGCAAAAAGACCTGGACAAGGTAAGTGTAGACTATAACAATACCGTTTCCCAGATACGTGTAGCGCAAAGCAACCAGCAGTTGGCCGAGAATGAACTGAAATACGAGATGGGATACCCTATTACCGATCCGCTTCCGGTAGATATTGTATCGTCCTGAAATTTGTTTACAGTTTTTTGTTTGTAATCCTGTATTTACTTTACGTTTATTTTATCTTTGCGCTTATCATATTCAAGCGGAGTTAGGCTCTGCTGAGGAGCACCCTGACAAGGAATAAATATGATTAGCGACAAGTACGTCATCAAAATTGGATAGTTGATCTTCAGCTATCCTTTTTTATGACAACTAAGAGCTATTTATGCCTTGAAAACCTAATACGGGACTGGGTGTTGCCCAGTTTTGTAATACGTTTTCCAATGTTTCCTGAATTCACCCGATTGGCAGTGGGCATATTCTGGGGTTTTCATATCCAAGCTGGCATGTGGTCGGCAGGTATTATAGATAGGAACTATTCGCTTTAGCTGCTTTATGGCATCTTCAATCGAACTTAGCCGCATTTGATTCAGCCACTCGTCTTTTAAAATACCGTTCACACGCTCTGCGATTGCATTCTCACGGGGATCTCCGTTTTCTGTCATGCTGATCTTTACATGGTTCTTTTTCAACACCTTCACATAATCGCCGCAACAATACTGAACCCCTCTGTCCGAATGGTGGATCAAGCCTCCAGTACCTTTTGGGACTTGCCTTAAAGCCATCCTCAAGGCTTCAACAGTATATTTTGCCTCTAAGGTTTCACCTATCGCCCAACCGACTATTTTCCTGGAATAAGCGTCGGTGATCAGATTCAGGTAAACGAATCCTGACACTGTTTCAACATAGGTAATATCACTCACCCATAATTGGTTGGCCCCTGTCGGGACAAACCCCTTGATCAGGTTCGGATACTTGCGCAACCAATGATTGCTATAGGTAGTTTTAACCCGCCTTCGCCGCTTTCCGACCAATAGCCCATGCCTTCTGAGAAAATCAAAGAAACTATCCCGACCAATACCTAGCTCCGGCGGTAAACGGGGTTGTATTAACTCCAACAGCTTCCGCCCACCAAGCTTGGGCATCAGTTCCCGCTGCCTGTCAACCAATTGAAGCAAAATCTCTTCTCTTACTTCTTCCTTGTAATTGTACTTGTTTCGCTGGTAGTAGGCTTGCCTACTTCTACCAAACAGGTCGCACAAGCCATCGACATCTGAACCATAATCGCTTGTGCGCAGCTCTGTTACCGTTTGGCTCCAGATTTTTTTCGTATATCAATCCGAAGCTCACGTTCTGCAATATCAATCATGGTGTTTAACGCCTTGGTCTTGAATTGCTCACGCTTAAGTTCTTCCTCTAATTGCTTTATCTTCAAATCTTTTGAAGCATCACTCTCAGTTGACTTTACTCGTTTTGACATTGGAGGTTCATTTGTTGGTTTTTCAACTCCAAATTTACGAATCCAGTTGTTAATACATTGCTTCCCCCGGATATTATATTTATCCATCAGATCTTGTTGAGTAAAACCCCCGCCCAAGTACTCTTGGACAACCTCGAATTTAATCTCATCCGGTAATAAATTTACTTTTGCTCGCATAATCCTGTTTTTTGTTTACTTTTTTTGTAAACCTATTTCAGGACTAGACATATCTCAATGGATGTGGAAATCCCCGTATTGCAGGAAAGCTCTCCCCTTGAATTCTCTCCCGCATCGCGGATTGATTATAAATTATCGGAACTCAATATAAAAGTACTGGCAACCGAACAATCCCGTATAAAAGCGGAAGAACTGCCTAAACTAAGCGCTTATTTCCGTTATGGCGGGATCGGGCTGGGCGATAATCTAAAAGGCTCTTTTAAGGATATAATGCCTTACTCGGCTGTAGGGATAAAGCTCACCGTTCCCCTATTCAATTTCTACAAACGTAATGCCCGCCATAAACAGGCGGAGATCAGCCGTATCAATGCCGAAGAAAATCTGCGCCTGTCCGAAGGAAGGTACCGGGTTGAATATGAAAATGCGTATACCAAGCTTTTACAGGCACAGGCCAATATGGAGAATGACCGAAGGAACATAAGCCTTGCCGAATCAGTGCTCAAGGTTACCGACCTCCAGTTCCAGAAAGGAACCACGAACCTGACGGACTGGCTTAACACCCAGAATTCGCTCAAAGAAGCTCAGAACAGTTACCTGAACTCATTATACAGTTATTATCAGGCTCGGATCGACCTGGAAAAAGCAGCGGGAACATTGAAATTTTTTTATAATTCACTTTAAAGCACAATGAGAAAAAAAATTATAGTAACATTGGTTTGTATTGGCATTATTGGTCTTATCATATTCAAACTGGCATCCAACAAAAAGAAAATAGATGAAACGAATCAGCCGATGCAGGTTGAAAATATCCGTATTCCCGTAACCGTAGCCCCGGTTACCCGTGAAATACAGCAGGTAAGCATTGTCAAGACCGGGGTATTCGCTCCCTTCAGGGAGGCAAAAGCCTTATCGGTCAGCAGCGGTAATGTACAACGCCTGCTTTTCGAACTTGGTGATAATGTTCGCCAGGGACAGACGCTTGCCGTTATTGACACACGGTTATTGGAAATCGACCTCGAGAAATCTGAATCTAACGTATTAAAATTAAAACGGGATGTGCAAACTTATACCGAACTGTTAGAAGGAAATGCTGCTACAAGGGAGAAAGTTGATGATATCCGGCAGGAGTATGATGATGCCTTAAACCAGTCCCGCCAATTACGCAGGCAAATAGCCGACGCCAGTATTAAAGCTCCCACAGATGGTATTATAGGCACTAAGTCGGTTGAAGAAAGCATGTTCGTTTCCGCCGGGACGGAAATCGCATCCATCGTAAATCTCTCGCAGTTAAAAGTACAGGTTTACCTTACCGAAGCGGAAGTCTATCAGGTGACTATGGGGCAAAAGATTAAACTGACAACAGAGGTTTATCCCGGTAAGACCTTCACCGGTGCCATTACCTTTATCAGCCCGCAGGTTAACCAAGCTTATAACTACCAGGTGGAGATCACCGTAAATAATGACAAAGATAGCCCTTTACGCTCCGGCACTTTCGTGTCTGCCGATTTTTCAAAGCAAACATCACAGGAAATTCTTTTGATCCCACGCCAGGCTCTCAATGCAAGCATACAGGATGCATCGGTGTATGTCGTAGCGGAAGGCAAGGCTGTTTTACGCAATATAAAAGTCGGAGGGGAATACAGCGGTAATATACAGGTTACCGAGGGTTTAGAAGCGGGAGATCAAGTCATCACCTCCGGGCAGATAAACCTGAAGGATGGCGCATTAATTAATGTCTCAAAGTAAAAACAGAGAAATATGTCATTAACCGGAATTGTTATTAAGAGGCCATTACTGCTTATCGTTATATTTACGGTACTGATCCTTTTCGGGGTGCAGTCCTACCTGAGCCTGAACTACAACCTGCTACCCAAGATAGAAGTACCTACGGTATCTATCAGTACCCTTTATCCCGGAGCTTCCGCAGCCGAGGTTCAAACCACCGTTACTGAAAAACTGGAAGATGCATTTTCTTCAGTAGAAGGACTCGACCAGATCACTTCCACTTCGCAGGAAAGTGTTTCGATCATTACCATATCCTTTAAAAGCGGAACAGACATCGATAAGGCGGAGCGCGATGTGCAGCGTAAGGCTGACCAGGCAATGAATGACCTTCCCGACGATACCGAAAGGCCTCAGGTAAACAAGGTGAACCTGGAAGAAACTCCTGTTATAAAAGCCGGAGTGACAGCCAACATAGCTCCCCGTAACTTGTACGACCTTGTCGATAACCAGCTCAGACCTGTATTACAAAATGTGGCGGGAGTAGGACAGGTTAATATCATCGGCGGCGATGAGCGGGAGATCCAGATCAATATCAACCAGCAAAAGCTACTTTCTTTCGGGCTTTCCATCGCACAGGTCACACAGGCGGTCAATAATGCAAACCTGTCCTTCCCTGCCGGCAGCATCGAAACAAAGAACCAGCAGCTTTCCATCCGTTATGATGCCAATGTGAAATCTCTGGATCAATTACGGAACCTGGTCATACTTCAACATCCCGGACAAGGAGTTGTCTATCTGCGTGATATTGCAGAAATCGTAGATGCCACAGCCAAAACAACAGCCATTAACCATATTGACGGCATTCCATCCATCGGTGTGCAGATCATCAAGCAAAGCGATGCCAATGCGGTCGATGTGAGCCGGCTGGTGAAAAAAGCCTTCGACTCGATTGAAGAACAGTACAAATCGCAGGGATTGAAATTTAATATCTCTTCCGACCAGAGTGTATATACCCTCCATGCGGCAGATGCCGTGATGGTAGACTTGGTACTGGCTATTATTATCGTGGGTTTTGTCATGCTGGCTTTCCTACATAGCATGAGGAGTTCCATGTTTGTATTGCTGGCACTTCCTTCATCGATCATACCGACTTTCATTGCCATGTATGTATTAGGACTTTCCCTAAACCTGATGACCCTGATGGCTATGTCCTTGGTTGTAGGCATACTGGTGGATGACTCCATTGTGGTACTGGAGAATATCTACCGGCATATGGAAAAAGGCTCGGACAAACGCAAGGCAGCACTTGAAGGCCGTAATGAAATTGGATTTACCGCACTTTCCATCACCTTGGTGGATGTTGTGGTCTTTCTTCCACTTGCATTGACAGGAGGTATGATCGGCTCGATACTCCGTGAATTTTCACTGGTCGTTGTATTTTCCACCCTGATGAGCCTTTTCGTATCCTTTACTGTCACCCCGGTACTGGCCAGCCGATTTGGTAAATTAGAGCACCTGAAAGACAATACTCTTTGGGGTAAGATCAATCTGGGATTCGAGCGTTTAATAAATATAATAAAAGAGGATTACGGGAAAATCCTGCAGAAGGTGCTCACACGGAAAAGATGGCTTTTATCAGGCACATTGCTCCTGATCATTGCAGCCATAGTCCTTGTTCCTACCGGATTTATAGGTGCGGCATTCATTCCGAAAACAGACCAGAGCGATTTGATCCTGAATATGGAACTGGAACCTACGGCAACGATCTATAAGACCAATATGCTTGTACAGCAAGCCGAAAAAATCATTCTGGAGGAGCCCGAAGTCGAAAAGGTATTCTCTAGTGTCGGTTTTGTCAGCGGTAGCGTATCGGGTACCAGCAGCAATGCCAACCTTGCCGAACTCACCCTTACCCTTGTGGATAAGAAAAAACGAAACATAACAGCGGAAGACTTTGGTATTGCTATCCAGCAAAAACTGAGCAGTACTATTACGGGAGTCAAATTTACCGCATCATCCACATCCATAACAGGGAATGTGAGCAGTGCACCCATACAGATTGCAGTAAAAGGGCTAAACCTATCCGATGTACGCCAGGTTGCGGAAGCATACCAGAAAATGATAACGGAAATTGCAGGTACTCAATTTGTAAAACTATCCGTTAAAGACCGCAAGCCCGAGATTGACATTAAACTCAACAGAGAGAAAATGAGTATCTTGGGGCTTAATGCCAGTCAAGTGGGTGCCACACTTCAGAATGCATTCAGCGGGAATGACAAAAGCCGGTTTAAACAGGAAGGAAATGAGTATAATATCCTTGTGAGTCTGGATAAATTTGACCGTTCAGATATCAGGAACGTAGGTAATCTCCCTTTTGTAAACAACGAAGGACAAACCATACTGCTGAGCCAGTTTGCAGAGGTAAGCGAGACTCTTGGAGAAACTACCCTTGAACGGATAGACCGTATGGGTTCTATTACCGTACAGGCGAATGTCATAGGACGGCCTACAGGGACGGTCAGTGAAGAAATTAAGGCAAAAGCCGAATCGATAGAGGTTCCAAATGGGATTAGTATAGAATATCTTGGGGACTCTAAAAATCAGGGTGATGCTTTCGGGAGTCTGGGGCTGGCATTCATAACAGCGATTATCCTTGTTTATCTGATTATGGTCGCATTATACGAAAGTGCTGTATATCCTTTTGTCGTGCTGTTTTCAATACCGGTAGCCCTTGTCGGTGCATTACTGGCTCTGGCCTTAACGATGGAGACTCTTAATATTTTCACTATTATTGGAATGATTATGTTGCTTGGTCTTGTGGCAAAAAATGCCATCCTGATCGTGGACTTTACCAATAAGCTAAAGGAGGAAGGTTACGATCTTAAAGAAGCCCTTGTCGAAGCCGGAAAAGAAAGGCTTCGCCCTATCTTGATGACAACCCTTGCCATGATCTTTGGTATGCTACCCATTGCCATTGCAAGCGGTGCGGCTTCTGAAATTAAAAATGGAATGGCATGGGTAATTATAGGAGGCCTTACAAGTTCGATGATCCTGACGTTATTTGTGGTGCCAAGCGTGTATCTTATCGTAGAAAATCTATTGACGAAACTTCGGAAAAAGAAAGTTTGATTATTAAGGCGAAATACATTATTAAACTAATAGGAGTATCATGTTGAAAGAATCTATCAGTATTGATGCCAAATATATACAACAGTTGCTTTTCCCGGATAAAGGATTTGCAATTAATGAATTGGAAGAAATAACGGGATATCGGAATGAATATATATGCCTTGTCCTGGGATGGCTTTCAAAAGAGGACATTATAAGTTATTTGGAAACAGATGACGGTTTAGTTATTATTCTAAACAACAAGGTGTCGTAATTAATATTTTATCCGTCAGAATTAAGAGTACCTCCTGAATATATTGTAAAGAAATCTTTTCGATATACTTCTCCTAATGAGATTTCATATCCACCGATATATATACTATGATGGTCAAATGACTCTATGTAGTTTATATTTACCACATAAGATTTACTTACACGTAAGAAAATGTCCTGTGGCATTTTTTGATGAATGGTTTTTAAGTTCATAGCCGTAATAAGCTTTTGATTGGATGTATATATTACAACATAATCCTTTAGCCCTTCTATATATCTGATATCTGTAAAATTAATCCTGTAAAAGCGGCGCTCGGATTTGATAAGCAGGAAGTCACTGGTTCCGGCTTCTATTGTACCTTTTGCGGTGTCATCTGAGAGTAATCCTTTATATGTTTCTGCCTTATTAATAGCCTTTTCCAACCGTTCCTTTGCGACGGGTTTCAAAAGGTAATCAATAGCATCTAGTTCATAGCTTTTTAATGCATATTGAGGATATGCCGTTGTGAAAACTATTAAAGATTTCTTTGGCAATTGAGCGGCAAACTCCAAACCGGTAACCATAGGCATCTCAATGTCAAGGAAAATAAGGTCTACTTCATTTTCCTTTAGGAAATTCAGGGCAGTAGGAGCGTTAGAAAACTTACCCAATATTTCGATCTTAGACACTTCTTTAATAAGTGCCTGCATTTCTTCTCTTGCCAAAGGCTCATCATCTATAATAATACAGTTCATAAGGGTATTATCAATTTAACTCTATATTCTTTTTCTGTCGTATCTATCTCGAGAGTATGGTTATCTCCATATAAAAGAGCAAGGCGTCTTTTTATGTTAGCTAATCCCAGTCCGCTACTTTTTTCACTGGAAGGAATATATCCCGGGTCTATTGAATTAATACAATTAAAGTAGAGCTTGTTTTCCTTAATCTCTATTCCTATCTTGATATGAGATCCTGTTCCGGTAATATTTACACTATGCTTTACTGCATTTTCAACAAATGTAGTAAACAGATTAGGCGGAAGAAAAACCCCATTGAAAATAAAAAGATCGTCTTTATCCGGAATAATATCAACAGATAGGTTATCCCGTCTAAGCTTTTCCAAATCCAGAAAGTTTATAAGAAAAACCATCTCTGATTTTAGTAGTATTTTTTCTTCATTGTTTTCATAAAGCTGGTAACGTAAAAATTCCGATAGCTTCATAATAACCGTGACGGCTTTTTCAGGATCAGTACGCACCAATGCTTTGATACCATTAAGCATATTGAATAGGAAATGGGGGTTAATTTGGTTACGTAACTCCCTCAATTCCATTGTGAGGGTAATATTATTCAGCTCGGTAATCTTTTCATTGTCCCGCACCCACCTTTGAAAGAGCTTTATCATAGTAGTAACCAATACAATGGAGACAATGATAATTGTACTTTCATAAAACCCCCGACTAACATCATTCTTCTCGTTAAGTATTCCTATATGCATCGGATCAAGTACATTGTCCAAAAAGAAATTCATGGCAAAAAGACTGGCTTGTACCAATAGAAACAATAGGACAAAATAAATAATATATTGATTTTTGAAGAAGAACCGGGGAACCAAAATGTTCATGTTGACATAGAATGTTATTATCAGTATCACATATACAGACAGCAACCTATAATACCTGTAAGCACCCGAATATTCAGATAACTGGTCTGAATAGAAAATAATAGCAAAGACCCCCAATAGGAGTACCACATGTCGCAGTAACCTGTATTTTTTATCAACCATCAGCCGGATGATCTTTGTACTCTTTATTTCCATTGGTTCGTATCCCATAAGATTCTCTTTCTCTTCTATATATCAAATATAAACAAAGATAAAAGAATAACATTCTCATTGACGAATTATTATACGAAACACCTTAATTGATATACAAAATTTGAAATAAAATTTAGGCTAATATGCCTTTGGTATAAAATGTAGAGGGTTTGGTATAAAAACAAAAAAAGAAGATTGTATTATCTCTTTCTTTGCGATGTACCAATTTTTTGTGATCAATAATTTCAATTTTTTAAATAATACCTGTTGGCGGAATTAATTTAGTGCATACTTAATTCTGCCAATGGGCTTGTCG